>X314_Red_Deer__coassemble_35_pt1 | contig 29636 bp, 20 predicted proteins | sample X314_Red_Deer__metabat2_high_PE_002 | metagenome-assembled genome bin X314_Red_Deer
CTTTTCCTCTGCCTGAGCCTTATTCGGATTATTTACATTTGCATCCGGGTGATATTTACGGCTTAAATTACGATATGCTTTTTTAATCTCATCATCAGAGGCACTTGGAGATACTCCAAGCACCTGGTAAGGATTTATCATTTCTCAACCTCTTTTATATCTTATTTCAATTTCTTTTTCGAACTTTTCTCTTCTATCTTTTTCTTCTTTAATTGAAGATATTCATACTTTGACCAGACACCGGAATACAAAATATTACGAAGAATATCGGCATGCATTAGAATCGGCAGTCGCTCGAAAGACTTTGCACACTCAGACATCATACTCGTAAGCAACAGCTTACAAAGCGTATCAAACTCCTGATTGCTTTTCTCATTCATAAAAAGCAGCGGATTGTAAGCTCCCTTTTTTCTGTCTGTATCAATGTCCTCATAGGCATCCATCAAATAAATGAATTTTCCCATATAAAAACCAAGGGTGCGAAGCTCATCCTTCCACTCGTCCTCTCTCCAACAAAATACCTCAGCCAACATCTCCCCTGTCAGCCCGGCAACAATGTCAAGATTCGTTTCTCTCCGCTGCTCAACCTCGGATGTCTTTTGCATATATGCTTCGATTGCCTTAGTCTGTCTTGGATATTTAGACATGATACGAGTATAATCCTTATCTAACATTTTTACAAATGCTTTTTTGGTATAGGATTTGTCATCTAGCCAGTCATCTAGCATATTGTGGTATGCAAGCAGCAAGTTCATGTCTGCCGCATAACCGGTTGCTTCGTTTATAAAAGCTGTTCTCTTCTTTGTAGGATGTAGCGGACAGGTAAACACCGATTCCTCATTCTCCAACTCATACAATCCTGTTAAAAAAACTATCAAAAAAGTTAAATCATAGCTTAATAACATCTGTCCTTTTGTTCCGCAATTGGACTTCAGCTTCTGACACAAACCACAATAGTATGCCTGATATGCTTTTCTATTTTCCTCTGATAACTCCAAACGATTAATGTTGATATAACCAAACATTAGGTTTTCTCCTTTTATCAGCTTTTTTTCACAAACTCATTTCTACATTTTGGGCAGGTGATGCAGATTTTTCCTCTTCCCTTTGGAACTCTTACCTTCTGCTTACACTGTGGACATTTGAAAAAACGATGTGTTTTGCGCTGTGCCCAATGCTTCTTAAAAACGTCCCATTTGCACACTACGCGATATCTCATATTCACATATTTCTGATTCTCCGCATAGCGTTTTGATATATTTCTGGAAAGCATACGGTAATAAGTATATACCATCAATGCCAAACCAAGCCAGTAAAAAATTCCCCATCTGCTAAATATCGATATTACTAAAAATACCATTACCAGTATTAGATTAAATTTGGAAAGCTCATCTGCTCCATATCTGCCCATCATAAAACGCTGTACTTTTTCTTTCATATTTCTAACCATGCCTTTCTTAAAACTGAAATTCAGGGACGCAGCCTAAATTTCGAAATTTAGGCTGCGTCCCTGAATTTCGATTTTCTGAGTTTATGTTAAACCCGAAAATAAAGAACGTCAACACATCTATTGTCTTTTTAGAAACATTTTAGATTTTAATAATATTTTCCATATTTAGACAGCTTAGTCTAACTGGAAAAGCGGCTGTACCGTCATGTTCAGCGTCGTGATATTAACGCTTATACTCTTATTATTTTTTATTTGGAACATAATACAACGTCTCGGATCTTTTAGTGTTCCATCTGTATCAATCCATTCGGATAAATACTTTTTCGGATATTGTAACTTATACGTCCATCCATTCTTCACACCAACGAATTTATTATCAGCATCTGCATGAATGATTGTACCATCCGGCGCCTGGATACTGGTAATATAACTATATTCTGAACCATTAGAATAATAAATCGAACACTCTAAGGTTGTGCTGACAGCATTAAATTCTACCGGCATAAACTCAACAGTATAAAGATCTGCATCTGTAAAAATCTCCGCCTCCTGCTGATTCACAGCTCCCGCTGTATCCATATTATTAAATTCCTGCATCAGCTCGATGGTATAATTCTGTGATACAGGCATTGCAGCCTCCTGGTTTGTAATTTCGATTACAGGCGGCTCATAAGCTGCACGATACGCTGCAATCATTGTATTAATGAAAAGCTTCGCTTCCATATCTCCGGTTACTTCTGAATGACCTACACCGGAATAAAATACATTTCCCTTACTGTAAATATAATAGTTATTTGAAGCATCATTTGGAGATACGCCATAAGTAAGTGCTGATCCCGCAGCATCGTTGTCTGAACCCTGATAAGCTACCCTCTTATGGTCATCTTTCAGCGTATACCATACCGTTACTTCCTCATCCTCAAGGTTTAATTCATACCACTGGGCATGAGTATCCGCGATCTCAAGTGTTTCATCAATCTCATACGGATATACCGTTATCTGACCTTCATTTAATTTTGAAGCTTTACTTGTAATATCATTGTTATTATTAAATCCTGTAGTAGCTGTAAAACTTGATATACCACAAACGGATTCACCACTTGGATTAGTTATCATATACTGATATGGCATTTTATTTTTTACTGAAGATGTCCAGTTCTGATTGCTGCTTCCACCGGAAGACCAAGCCAAACGCTTCAAAGTATAATATGAAAAACCGTGCTTTGCCTCTGAATTGATAAAATCATAATCAGCAGCATTTGCATTCTGGTAATCAATGATGCTGTTTCTCTCACTCTCTGATATACAATTGCTGACTGCCTGGTAACGATTCATTCCCATCATATCACGCAACAGTCTGTTTGCAGTTGCACCGAATGGAGTAATTCCATTGTAATCCAAGTTGTGGATAGAAGTTAAATCGTGAGTTAATAAAATGCTATTTCCCTGGGCAATATAGTATTTTATGTAATCTACTGCACCATTCTCGTTCGACAAATCTCTTCCACCGTAAGTATCACCAAATCCGACAATAAACATATTATAGGCCGATAAATTACCACCAACCTTATCCAGATTCACCGGATTTGAAGCATCCACTCCCTTTGACTCGTCGTAGGAAAACTTATTTGTGGAACTGAAATAGGATTCAAAAGTATCCGCAGTAATTGTTGTAATGGTGATATTATAATCCACAAGATCCTTATAGTATTTTTTGAAAAGTTCACTTGTCTCGAGATTTAATTTTCCGTCATAGATTCCGTCTTTCGGCATGATCTGCAACACCCGGATATCTTTCTTCGTTCCGTTATTTTTCACTGCCGAACAACCTGTTTCCATAAAACGGATGGCATCATTATCCGTTTTATATACTTCTATTTTCCACTGAACCAGACCAACTAACGAGCTGGCCAGACGGTACTTATAGCTATTATCGCCATTAGAAGCTGTATTGGTTAATACTGCTTCTGTGTCCTCAAATTTACCATTACGATCCTGGTCTACGAAAATTCGATAAGAATATCCGTCACCGGAAACGTTAAACTTAAAGTAAAGATATGCTCTTCCACTGTCTAACGGCAGATAATTCGGATTTGCAATCAAATTTCCCGTCGTTGTTCCGTCATACTCAGCCGGAAGAGAAAGGAATGTAACTGCTCTTTGCACACTGCTTACTGCACTTAAAATTCCAGCTGTATCTGTCGTACTGTATACACCGGAGCTTTTTTTCTCGCCAATAAATGTATATATGTTAGAAGATATATCAATCAGGTTCTTCTCCTGCTGATACAGATACTTCTCTGCTACAATCGGATAACCAGCATTGGTAAACTCTTTCAAATCTTCAATTTTCTTTTTGGTAATATCGTTTCCAGGGAAACGTAATTCCGTACTTTCTACATTTGCGTTATTTGTAACTGACCATAAGAACTTGACAGATCTTGTTCTTCCATGATTGACAATTTCCGCACCATATAAAAGGTCACCCGTATGGATATAAATCTTACCATCTAAATTTCCATCATTCCAATCCGGAACCTTTAAGTTTACGGTACTTCCATCATTCAATGTTATATTTCTATTTGCAGTATTATATGCACCGGTATCCAGTCCCAGATAAATCATTTCATAGGTACTGTTTAAATCCTCGGCTTTTCCATTAAACTCTGCCGTTGTCTGATGTACAATTTCAATATCGCCGGTAAAGTCAGGAAGTAACATCCTGATATAATTTTCTGTTAAAACCCAATCAGGTTTATAGCTTGAATTAAGTCCTACACATGGTTCGATATCCAGTACATGAATAATATCCGGATATTTATCGGAAGGACTGCTTTCTAAGGAAAGAATATAACGCACCGCATCAGATGAAGTTGCATCCGTCTTTCCAAGACCTTTGATATATTCACTAAAGCCTTCAAACAACGAACCATCTTTTCCGGACGGAAGACTATTTGTCACATACTCCTGTGAAATACTCTTATCTCCCTTATAAGTAAAAACACGATTTAATACCCAATATTTGTGGGTTTCATCAGTAATATCTGTAGTACTGTGATAATTCTTCCACTGCTCTGTGGAAGTCCAATAATCATTAAGGTTTCCTGTCGCATACTGCACAAGCAAAAAGGTCTCTATTGACCAGTATTGTGCAGCATTTCCTGTCTGCAGAGTATTCTTTCCATCCTTAATAATTGGATCTGCACCATCTAAATAAATGGATTTAAAAAGTCTTGCATCCATCGACATCAGCATAACCGCAAGCTTATAAATATTATTTTTACTTCCCGTAAATTCATAGGATGATGTTCCGGTAGAGCGAAGATTCCAGTCATAAACCTCAGTGGTAACCGTTTTTGTAGTTGCTTCCGTGAGGGTTCCTGTTCCGTTACAATATATACCATCATCCATAACAATCGCTGCAAAATTCTTTTCTGCTGTAATTTTATTGTAAAGCCTTAAAGTCGTTTCCCATGAAAAATCATTTGTTTCATATGCATTTGCTGCATATGAACTAACACTTGAAGTCTTTTCCAAACGATTATAATTTTTCCAGATATCTGTCAGTCCACTCACATGACTCTTTGGGGAAAGATAAATCAAATCTGCGTAATCTGCCCATTCTAATGTGCTATTTAATTCGCTTGGTGTAATTGTTTTAATTACAACCGAATAGTTATCCGCTTCTTCCTGTGTCAGCTGTAAAGTGTCTTTTAAAAAGTGATCATAATTTTCATATGTATAATAATTAGATACTCTTGTTACCGGATTAGTAGCTGTAGTCTCTCTTGTTGTATAAATACGTTCACCAACATTCTTTACTTCCTTATCCTTAGCATCATCAAAGGAAATACCCTCGTAATCAGACTTTTCAAATTCGTTTACGGTATGCCAGATAAAATCTCCTTTCGCAGACGATGTAAATACCACTTCTGTTATAGTTTCTGTCTCGGTTTCCGTTTCTGTTTCCGTCTCGGTCTCCGTTTCTGTCTCTGTCTCCGTTTCTGTCTCTGTCTCCGTTTCTGTCTCGGTCTCCGTTTCTGTCTCGGTCTCCGTTTCTGTCTCGGTTTCCGTTTCCGTCTCGGTTTCTGTTTCTGTCTCATCTGTTTCGGTTACATCCGCTTTTGTATCTTCATATTCTAAGTTCTCCTCATTCGATTCCTCTGAGGCGGCATTTTCAGTTGATTCATTCACTGTCTCCTCTATCTCACCGCTTTCATCTGAGTCATTCTCATTCGAAGCTTTTGTCACGGTCCAAGTAGATTTTTGCGCTGTTTCTGCGCTATCTTTTGATACTTCCTTAACTTCAATTTCCCGCTTTAAGTTTCCATTTCCTTCACCGACATATTCATAATACCCCTCATACGACAGGCCTTGGTCACTTAAAACTTCAACTGCTCCATCATAATTATCTGCATTACTCTCCGGCTCATCCCCGAAAAAATATGCAGTATGCATTTCAATTTTTGCATCTCCTAAAGCACCGATAGTGGTCATTTCTCCCCGGCCATACATTTCTTCTACCTTAACCGGTTCACAGCCGCTAATCAAGTAACCAAACTCTGCATATTCCTCATATGGAACAATTTCAAGTATTACGAATGGACGATCTGCAGTTCCTCGTTCTGCGGTCTTTTTCGACGCATCCACATACTGTGGAAGTTCACCCAAACTATTAATGACGCCCCTTGTCACTGGTCCGTTCGACTCTGCCGCCAAAGAAACCTCTTCTGTGATTTTATCAGGAAGAAGCCCACCAATCATAGCCGCCACCAATCCGGCTGCCACGATACGTTTTCCATATACTTTTGCCTTATCTCCTCTTACTTTCCGCATTTATCTGCCTCCTTTAAGGTGCATAAAAAAGCGTCGCCGCGCGACGCTTCCAAAAACGCTTCGCGTTTTCATCCGACGCACACCACATACGAGCACTTTCCTACTACATGAAAAAGTGTCGCCGCGCGACGCTTCCAAAAACGCTTCGCGTTTTCATCCGACGCACACCATAATCTATGGTGTCGATACAGGTTCTAACAGTTCATTTCTTACTTTAAATTCATTTTCTATCTCATATTCCCTTGTTCCTGACGCCAGTTTCAGCTTAACTGTTACTTTATCCGGGTTTGTTCCATCCACCACCGGAGTAAATTCGGTAACATATTCTCCGATGCACTTTTCTATTGTTGCATCCGCTGCGCTCATGCCGGTTGCTGTAACATCATATGGGTGTGAAAGCGTCTCCACCGTCATATACAGTTTCCCATCTATCAAGCCTATTTTTTTTCTTGAAGCATCCGGAACAGTCGGTGTAGGATCAGTCGGTCCTACCGGAATTTTATCAGGATGAGCATAACGCGGCATTTCATAAATGATAAGTGTTTTGTCCCCTGTCGCTACATCCTCGTATACGTCTACTTTATTTCCTTCCATAATCCAGATGCTTAACTGTTCCATCAGCACCTGGGATTCCATCTGTAAATCAATGGTATCCGAAGCGGTTTTATACCCATTTAAAGCCGATTTGATAAATAAAGTAGCTGCCCCCATAATAATAACAGCTGTAGCACACGCTATAATTAATTCTACTAACGTAATTCCGCGATTATCCTGTTTCACACTTAAACTTCCTTCCCCTAACTGATTGGATGTTTTCCTGTTTCCTCCACTAATGTAATAGTGTAAGTTCCGTTTCCCTTAACAACAATTTTCTCTACATTCGTACATTCTGTTCCGTCAACTAAAACTTCCTTGTCAAAAATACCCGTTTTTTTATAGCAGATACGAACAAACGAACTTCCGTCTACAAGAGTTCCCGATTCACTTTCCAAATAAATCTCTGTACCATTTCCGGAAAGCTTTTTACCGTTCGTATCAAGCTTTGTACCATCAAAGGTTGTCAACTCATCAGTTAACTGCTTCATATAATAGCCGTCACTTAGTTTATAAATATATAAATATGACTTACCCGCTTTGCTCATGGCATTTACCTGCTGCTTATCTAATGCAGCATCAACTGCCTCAACTGTCTTTTTCGTATTGGCATAATGTACATAGCCAATCATTGAAACTGACGTTCCTGCCAGAATTCCAACCAGTGCAATCACGAGAATAATTTCAACCAGTGACATTCCCTTTTGATCTATTTTCACGCCATTATGCCTCCTTTACTGTAAAAGTTATTCATCGTTTTTTGTCCAGTTATCATATGTTAAATATTCGTCAATCTGCACCACACCGATAACACTTGTGGAAAGCGTACCATAATCTGTAAAATATTGTGCAAAAACCGGTGTTCCTGTTGCAATATCCTCTTTAAAAAGCTGTGATACCATAAGCTCGTCAGAAGAAATATTCACCCCTGTTGCAAAAGAAATCTTTCCTCCTGCAATAATCATTCCGGTAAAATTCTTCTTCACATAAACATCACCTGTTGCAATGATAATTCCTTCTCTGAATTTCTCATCAACCTCATACTGTTCTCTTCCTTTATTGTGAACTACAACCACCACACGCTTGTCTGTTGGCGAATCAATTACAACCTTCTCTTTTTTCGCAGATACCCCGCCAACAACCGGATAATCGTGCTCAATTGCACTTACATCTAAAAGATTATTCATCAATGGTGTAATACTCTTATCAATCTTTCCTGTTCCATCCTCGAAGCGTACATTATCTGTGGTTACTCCCACATGGGAATCCTCTAGATACAGCTGCAAAGACTTATAGTTAACAGCCATCCTGTCTGCAAGATCCCAATAGATACCCTTGGCTGCACCACCGGCTCCGGATTCCCAGTCATTTCCGGAAATTGTAACCTTTTTCTCCTGAATTGGCTGTCTGTCCCCATCCATATACATAATGTCACCCTTTAATGTAAACAGAGTGCCATTATCAAGGATAATTCCATTATTGTCTGTAATATCTTTGTTTCCAATATAGTTGGCTGCATTCGCATTTGTCACGCCTGAGTTTGCATTGTAATATGCCGCAAAGAAATCATTTGCCTTCTGCTCAGATGCAAAATTCAAATAATATCTTTTTGCAGTATTGACACCATCATTAAAACAATAAGTAGCAATCGGCTTACTGCTGTTTAAAAAACCTGAAATATCAATACCGCCGGCCAAAAAACCAATACTGTCTTCATATGCAGTCTCACCTTCGGTGGTAAATCGGATATTGCTTTCGTCCGTAACATCCAAATAAGCTACCGGCACGTAATAAGCAAGCTGATTACTTCTGACCGAAATAGACTCGCCAAGCATAATATCATTATTCTGTATATTTTCCTTACTACCTCTGGAAATATAAGTTCTTCCTGACAAAAGCAGATAATTCAGATTTGACAAATCAAGTCTGCACTCTTTTGCATTCACCATCATAGCACTGCTAAAAGAAGCATCTGTAGTACTTCTTACCGCATCATATTTATCCTGAAAATTGTATCCATAATAGTTCCCGTATAAAGTAACAGTGCTGTTCTTACCATTTAAAGTTAAATCATCTGCAATATAACAGTTTCCATTTAAAACCAGTGAAGATGCAGAACCTTTTCCTGTGGTTTCCACATTTTCTGCCCAGATACGTGATGTTCCGTCTCCAATGGTAATATTTGTTCCTGCACCTACTTCAATGTCACCACGGGTAACAATAGTACTTCCGCTTATTGACGCACTTCCCGGAAAAATACTTGTCACACCGCCTACTCCGGCATAGACATTTCCATCAACCATGATATTACTTGCACTTATCTCAATCATATCGTCTGCAATCAGCGCATATTTCATATAATCCATAATCATGTTGCTTCCGTCAAAATTCAAAACAGGGGTATGAAATACCATATCAGTCTTAACAGACGTCTCATAACCATTCGTATCTGTATAAATAATTTTTACATTTTCCAGTGTAAAAAGACCCTCTTCATAATCAAGCTTGTATGTGGCTGTATTAGGATCAAATTTCAGACATGACTGATACGCAGTCATGCTGTCTAACAATGGCTGTTCTTTATATTTTCCGATTACATAAACAAGCTTTTCTACATTTCCCGGATTATAAGTTTTTTTCCTGTCTTTTCTAGAAACGTTATCCCCGTCCCAGAATACATTCTGCAGCTCATCCATATAAAGTCTTGTAAAGCTATCCTGAATATCTGTACCTGTGACCATGATTGTTCTGTAATCCTTTAAAACCGCCGTATAAGCATTTTCCATTGCACTTGCTGCAATATTATTTAATCCGGCTGTCAAATCATCCATTACAACTTCCGCTGTATAAAAGTTCTTTTTTCCGGACTCTTCGATTTCCCTCATTTGAATATTTGCAATTGTAATATCCAAAATAATTATCCCAATAATTCCAACAAAAATAAGTGCCACTAATACAGCAAGCAGGGAAGCTCCCTTATTCTGTCCTTTTAAAGACCATCTGTTTTTCATGGCTACTCTCCTTTCGTCGTGTTAATTACTGCATAAGGTTCATCAGAAGCTGTATGCCCCTTCTTGTAAATCTTTGTCTCAATCGCTATTATGCGTACCGGTGTTCCACTGCCGGTCAACTCTTTTGTATCATCAATACTATTTCCGTATTCATCAATAATTGCACCTGTCTGGTTTACCAGCGTTACTCCGCCTTCAACAACCGGACGGCCCACATTTGTATGAATACTCCATGATGTACCGGCACCCACCGGTCTTTTTACCTGTAAACGGTAAGCCGCATCCTCGCCCAGAGTCAGATTCTGGCACACAAAATAAAGCTCCGGTTCCTGTCCCAGAGGAAACGTAGCAGTACTGTTTACCTCAATTACATCTGTCGCGCCTGCTGTTCCATTGCGGTCAAAAAGCAGATAAATATTCTTAAGCTCTGCCATTCTGACATCTAAAAGATTCGTGGTTGCCCATGTATCAACAGAACCTGCACCACGCAAATTTGTACAGGTATATTCATAATAAATACAAACGGTATATTCTGCCCCGGACTGATCAATGTTGATGACAACTTTTCGCAACAGATTGCTTTCCACCTGACTTTGTGTCATAAGTACAGCTGAAGGATTGGAGGCATAATAGGCATTATTCACTGCCATAAAATAAGCCACCGCCTGATTTTTCTGCTCGCGCTCTACTGCAAGAACATCTGTTGTATCGTCAATTCCGTAAATAATTGGTCTTATTACCGCATTTGCTGCAGTAGCAGTTGAAAGCATTACTTCCACATCATAATTACCATCTGTGCCTGATAAGGTAATATTTCCTGTACCATCTGCAGCCAGTGCGTTTACCATTTCTGTATATCCTGCATCTTTCAGATAAGGAACGGAATAGGCAGTCTCGCCTGTCGGTATTGCAATCAGATTATCCTGAACCTTTAAGTCCTCTGTAATCTCCTGGGCGAGCATTGTTGCCTTCTGTTCCTCTTCCATAAGCGCACTATAACGAATCGACTCTGCAAAATACATCAGAAGCGGAATAGAAATAATCGCAAGAATCGCCATGGATAAAATGACTTCCAACAGCGAAAAACCTGCATTTTTAGATTTCTTTTTATTCGCCTGATACTTCTTCATTCTCATCCTGTTCATCCTCTGCGCCGGCTTCACCATCTGTTTCCACATTTTCAGAATCTGTCATCGCACCATCAGCATTTTCGCTATCTGCAGCATTTTCGCTATCTGCAGCATTTTCGCTGTCTACTGCATTTTCGCTGTCTGCTGTATCATTGCCATCTTCCTCTGCATTTGTGCTGCCTACCTCAGACTGGAGATAACCGTTGCTTCGTACACCACTTGTTTCAAACACCTTCTCAGTACCTTTTCCAATACCACTGATTTCCGGTTCTTCATATTCTTTTCCGGTATTTGTCAGATAGTACATATGAACAGTAATTACTCCGGAAAGAAGACCCGTTTCATTATCAAAAGTTGCTGAAATAGATGGAATGGTTACTCTGTCCTTTAAACCATTAATATAAGTAATCATCTTTTTGAATTCTTCATAATCTGCTTCGTAATTCATGCTGAGTGCTGCATAATATCCGATATTCGCATCTTCAGATACAGCCTGAACTGTTCCATCTTCTGTGGTATTTTCACTTGCAGCGATATCTCCTAACAGATTGTCCATAAGGAAGCTGATATTTGAAACATGAACCTCTACTTCGTTTTCTACTTCCTGCACGATTGCAATTGCTTTTTCTGTTGTTACACTCGATGGATATTTTGCAATAATTTCTTCAATGATACGTTCCATCTCTGCAGTCTCTGCCTCTACCTCTGCCTGACGGCTGACCATCATCTCAAGCTTCTCTACCTTTGTCCGGTTTTCCTCATTTAAAGCCTCAATCTCTTCTGCTTTTTTTACACACTTGTTAAAAATTAAAAAATAAGATACTGCAAGTAAAATCAATGCAAGTAAAAGGAAAAGTAATCTTGCTTCTGAATTTGACAATTTCAATTTTTTCATCTTTTGTTACTCTCCTTCCTGTGCATTTTCTGCTTCTGTTTCAGTTGTTGTTTCTGTTGTTGTTTCTGTTTCTGTTGTTGCTTCTGTTTCTGTTGTTGCTTCTGTTTCTGTTGTTGCTTCTGTTTCTACAGGTGGCTCAACATAATTTGCCATGACAGTAAACTGCCAGACTGTTCCACCGGTTGCATCTTCATTTTCTGACATAGAAGGAATGCTGATATTTGCTAAAAATGGAACTTCTGATAAATTCATTAACATCTGTGCTGCTGTCAGCTTATAATCACATGTTACATTCAATGTAATGTTTTTTTCCACAATTGACATATTCTGTACTGTTACAGGTGTTGGAAGTTCATTTTCCAAAGCCTCTAATAATTCGATTAACTTCTCATTTTCTGTTTTTGTCAAATCATCAAATGCAATAAACTGCCCTGCCTTTGTACATGCCTCTTCATTTTTGGCATAAATTTCTTCAATATAAGAAAGCTCTTCGATTCTTTCTTCCAAACGCTTCTGCTCTGAAACAGCGATAAACTGACGAATCGTACCTGTCAGAATCAAAATGACACTGATTAATGCAGATGCAGCAAGAATCACATAAGAAGTCTGCAGCTCGTTTTTCGTTTTTTCCTGCGCTCTTAAATCCTTAGGTTTGATATCAATCGGATGAATTGCAGCACCAATTACAGATAAATATGTAACTGCATGGGTTTCGCCAAAGCCACCCTTCGAATGATGAATCATGTTATTGTAATCAATATTTTCAAGCTGCAATGGAATCTGGGACATAAACATTTTTCGAACGCCTGCAAAACGCACGCCTTCTCCAATCAAATGCAATTTTCCCTGAAATTCTCCCTTAGACTGATTCTTATAATAATCAAGCGCTGTATACACAACACGAATATGGTAGCTTAATGCTTCCTTCACATCCGCATATGCTTCCTCTAACAGTTCCTGACGTTTTGCAACCTCTGTAATACCGGTTTCAGTAAATTCTTCCGCTCTTGGACTAGTATTTAACACATCATGCTCACATAAAAACTGAAATGCTTCATATTCATCCTTTGCACCAAGCACCGGATGGTCCAAAACTGCAGCAATGGAAGTTCCATATCCATATGGCGCAACTCGCTGGAATACCAGTTTTTTATTCGAAACCATACTGATGATGGTTGCCTGCTCTTCTAACTGCACGATTACTGAATTGTCTGAAAAATGGCTGTTCATAAAAGAAACTGCACTATTTCCGATATACTCAAAATTCTCAATTGTAAGACCGGCATTTTCTGCAAAGGAACAATAATTGCTTAACAAATTATCCGGCACAGCAATTAAAAGAAGTTTTATCTCCTTTCCATTTTCGCCTTCTATCACATCCATTTTCCGGAAGGATATGGTGTAATTAGACACATCCATTGGGAAATGATCTCTTGCCTGTGTCTCTACAATTCCTGCAATTTGTTTTTCTTTTACATGAGGGATTGTGATTTCCCTTGTAATTACCTTTGAAGAATTAATCGAAAAAAGAACGCTTTTCTCAACAATCTGGTGTGCTGCTAATTTTTCTCTTAAGCACTTTGCAAACCCCTCTTTGTCTCTGATGTAACCATCCTCAATTGCGTTTTCCGGTGTTCGAAAGGTAAATGCATCATATACCTGTGGTGATTTTTTGTTTGCATCCACCACTGCAACCTTTGTCCACCAAATTCCCGTTTCAATACTGATAACTTTCTTTGCCATGTGTCCTCTCCTTTATCCTATGTCTCCCAACATGCATACTGATTCCAAAAAGCTTACAACGCTTTTTCGAAATAAGCTTTCTCGAATCGGAATGCATTAAGCAATTCCTAAACAACCAAGATACCAATCTATCATTCTGTTTCCCCAGAGGGCTGTAATAAAAATTCCCATCGATAAATATGGTCCCATTGCTAACATATGCTCTGCTTTTGACAGCTTCATCCTTAATACATGAATCACAGAGCCAAGAATGCATCCTGCAAAAAATGCAAGCACGATACATTTCCATCCGATAATAAGTCCGGTTGCACCCATCAGCTTGATGTCACCGCCTCCAATTGCCTTACCACCGGAAATCACATAAAGTAAATACAGGGGAATACTGACCGCTGCTGCACCTACCAGATGTTCTACCACATGCGGCCAATCCAATACACTCATAACAACTCCTAATACCAGAAGAAAAATATTTAATATCACCGGTATTTCAAAGGTTCTTTCATCAATAACAGTTATTACTATTAAGGCAGATGACATAAGACAATACACCACACTGTTAACATTGATACCGTTTGCCATGAAAACGATAACATATATAACGCCGTTTAACATTTCAATCAATGGATACTGCCATGACACTTTTGCTTTGCAGTAACGGCATCTGCCCCTTAGCAATATATAAGAAAATACAGGGAACAAATCATACCAGTGTAACTTGTGTCCACAGCTCATACAATGGGAACCCGGTATTAAGCTTTCCTTTGCCGGAATACGGTAAATACAGACGTTTAAAAAGCTTCCGATTACGATTCCGTATAAAAATATGATGCTGTAAAGTAAAATAGTTACTAATTGCGGCATGATAGCTCCTTTGAATTCTTTTGTTCTGTCTTAAGCACCTGCAAAGCTTTCCATTCCTCCCCCATGAATGAGAATGGAAAGGATTTGCAGGTGTGTGTTATAAATATTGTTATTTCAAAAATACTATTTAATCTTATAAATATGAAACAACTACATCAAGAATCTGATTACCTGAAGAAGCACCTGCTGCTGCTGCATCATATGCAATAACAGTAACAGACTGAGCTGGGCATTTAACACCAGAAACTGTTTCTTCAGTAGTTTTAAAATTATAAATAATTGCAATAGAATCAATTTTCTGACCATCTGTTGAAGACATCTTAGCTTTTACATCACTTACATTTTCATATCCTGCTAATTCAGCAATTTCATATGCTAAAATTGTCTGGTCATCTGCTGTAGATGTAGATTTTGTACCTGCAAATGCAGTAGGAGTTGTTGTTGTCATTGTTACTGTAAGTGTATCAGTTGTTGTATATAATTTATCTGCATTAGAAGAATATGCTGTTACAGCTGCTGTAGAATAACTGTTAAGTAACTGTAAATCTTTAGATTCTTTAGATTTGTTTAAGTATGGAATAACCTGTGTACCAACGATACCTACTAAGATTGCCATAATTGCAATTACGATAATTAATTCTACTAATGAGAATCCTTTGTTGTTAGCTTTCTTTTCTTTCATGTTCTGTAAAAATTTCATTTTCACTTTCTCCTTTTGTCCTTTAAAATATAATTTGTTTGTTTCATTTATTATCAAGCGGTTCATGGCTCCGCTGACAAACTTAAATAGCGTTGTATAAGCTGAACATTGGTAACATAACAGCTAATACAATCGGAATAACTACTCCCGCCATAAGAATAATAATTAATGGCTCTAATGCGGCAAGCAGTGACTGTGTTGCCATTTCAACTTCTTCGTCATAATAATCTGCGATTTTATCCAGCATATCTTCCATATTACCTGTTTCCTCGCCGATTTTTATCATATGATACACCATAGGTGGGAATACGCCACTTTCTTCTAAGGGTTCTGATAGTGAAACACCCTGGCTTACATCCGTTTGTGCCTTTCTCAATACCCGTTTGATAATCTCGTTTGATATAATACGTTCCACAATCACCAACGCATCCACTAATGCAACACCGGAAGCGGTCAGTGTACTAAGAGTTCTCGTTAATCTTGCACAGGCGGATTTCGTTGTCAGATTTCCAAATAAAGGTAAGTGCAGTCCAAGTTTTCCTAATAAAACTGCTCCACGCTCTGTCTTTTTAAATTCTTTAATGAAAAAGGCAAAGCCCGCTACAAATGCTACAATATAATACCAGCTGTGCACCAGCGCATCACTGATTGTCATAACCGCAACCGTAATTCCCGGAAGCTCGGCACCTATATCATCAAAGGTTTCCGTAAAGGTTGGTACAATTTTAATCATCATAATTGCTACAACACCAATAATTACAAGAATTAAAATAATCGGATAAATCATGGACTTTGTAACAAGTCCTTTTAAACGTGAATCCTTTTCAAAATGTGTTCCCAGACGGTCAAAGGCAATATCTAATCCACCGGAGGCTTCACCTGCCGCCACCATATGTATCATAATCTCCGGAAAAATCTTCTCATGGGCAGCCATAGCATCAGCTAATGTTTCACCCTTTCTAACGGCATCCCTGACATCTTCAATGGCCGTAGCAAAGGCTTTATTTTCTGTCTGCTCCGATAACATGGTCAAAGCATCAATTACTGTAACTCCGGCATTTAAGACACTTTGAAACTGTCTACAGAAAATACTTAATTCTCTTGGTTTTACCGCTTTTCCGATATGAATATCAATATCCTTATTTAATATATTGGCTTTTTCGATGGAAACAACGAAACCACCACCGGCTCTAAGCTGTGTTGTTGCAGCATCTATGTCCGCAGCCTCAATGGTTCCTTTCTTTCTTGTTCCGTCTGCCTGTATGACCTCATATTTATAACTCGCCATGCAATACACCCTCTCTTGTTCTTTTACCCTATCATTTCAAAATTGGTTAATCCCTGTCATCGTATTTTCACTAAAATAACTCTTCAAAAAACTCTTTAGAAAATCTTTTAAAAGAGTTGTTCGAGAAAAGTTGTTCATTAGAATAACTTCTCTTGCATAGCAAAAGGATCCTGTGCGAATTCCACTGCCTTCGCGCCATCAATTTTACGTTTCAAATACAAATCAAACAATGCATCATCCATTGTCTGCATTCCCTGTTTCTTACTTGTCTGAATCATAGACTCAATCTGATGTGTTTTTCCTTCACGAATCAGATTTCGAATCGCCATAGAGCCATGCATTACCTCAAAGGCTGCCACACGTCCATTTCCATCACTTGTTGGAAGAAGCTGCTGAGAAATAACAGATTCTAACACAGTTGCAAGCTGCACACGCACCTGCTTCTGCTGATGCGGCGGAAATACGTCAATAACACGGTCAATGGTTGCTGCAGCTCCAATGGTATGAAGTGTGGAAAGCACAAGATGTCCTGTCTCTGCTGCTGTAATCGCAGTTGAAATAGTATCTAAGTCTCGCATTTCTCCTACCAGGATGATATCCGGATCTTCACGAAGTGCTGCACGAAGTGCATTTCCATAAGACATCGTATCAAGTCCTATTTCTCGCTGGTTTACAATTGCTTTTTTATGATTATGTAAGTACTCAATCGGATCCTCTAATGTTACAATATGAACATTCTGCTCATTATTGATAATATCAATTAATGAAGCAAGTGTTGTGGACTTACCACTTCCTGTTGGTCCTGTTACTAATACCAGACCTCTTTTTCTCTTGGTAAGCTCAATTACAGAAGGCGGAACCCCAAGGCTCTCTGCTGACGGAATCTTTATCGATACCAATCGCAAAACTGCTGCATAGGAGCCACGCTGCTTAAATGCATTTACACGAAATCGTCCCTGTTCTTTAATCGAGTATGCAAAGTCCACCTCGCCCTTTTCCTCGATAACTTCCTTCTGGTGCGGTGTTAACATGGAATATACCAGTTCCTTTGCCATACCCGGTGTAATACGCTCAAACTCTTCCATCTCGCGTATAATTCCGTCTTTTCTGCATTTTGGTCTGATACCAACGGTAAGATGCAAATCCGAAGCTCCTCGTTCTGCTGCTACCGCTAATAAATTATTTATTGTTGTTTCCATCTATCCTTTTCCCCCGAACGTCTCTTTTCCCCTTAATCTTCGTAGGTAATACGTTTTACTTCTTCGACGGTGGTAACGCCTTTTAAAACATAATCAACTGCCGCCATACGCAATGTATTCATACCCTCTGACAGTGCAATTTTTTCTATGTTATCGGCAGTCTCACCTTTACTGATTGCCTTTCTTAATGCCGGTGTAATCGGCATAATCTCGTATACACCGGTACGTCCATAATATCCTGTTCCACCACATTTAATACAGTCTCTATGACTTGCTTCTTTTATGATTAATCTGCCCGGTGCATCTGCTTTTCCAAGCAACTCCCGTTCAAACTCATCCGCTTCCTTCTCTACTCCGCAATTCGGGCAGACACAGCGTACAAGTCGCTGGGCAATTACACCTACTACGGAATCTGCAATCAAATAATCTTCTACACCCATATCAGCAAGACGGGTAATTGTGCTTGCAGAACTGTTTGTATGTAGTGTACTTACTACAAGATGTCCTGTAATGGATGCTTTTACCGCAATTTCAGCTGTTTCCTGGTCTCGGATTTCTCCAATCATGATAATATCCGGGTCCTGTCGTAAAATCGAACGCAACGCTGACGCGAAGGTAAGACCTGCCTTTTCATTTACCTGTACCTGATTTATACCATTGATATTTGCTTCTACCGGGTCTTCAACTGTAATAATATTAACACCTTCCACATTCAACTCACTTAATGCAGTATAAAGTGTTGTTGATTTACCACTTCCTGTCGGTCCTGTTACTAAGATAATGCCGTTTGGACGGCTTAAGATTTTATCAAATTTTTCCAACTCTTCCGGCGTAAAACCAAGCTTCTGCTTGTCTTTCGTCAGACCCTTTTTCTGAGTTAGTCGCATTACGCATTTTTCACCATAAACAGTTGGAAGAATGGATACACGGATATCATATTCCAATCTGTCTACAATTGCTGTTGCACGACCATCCTGTGGTTTTCTTTTTTCTGATATATCAAGTCCGCTGATAATCTTAATTCGTGCTATCATCGCAGGATGAAGTGACGCATCATGAAGCATCTCTTCCTGAAGAACACCATCTACACGGAAACGAATACGAAGCTTGTTTTCCATTGGTTCAATATGAATATCACTGGCTCTTTTATGTACCGCCTGCTCTATCATTTGCTTTACCAGCTTTACAATTGGAGCCTGATTCAACTGATCTTCATTTGCCTCATCTGTAATCAGACGTTCCCTGGTCTGCTCTTCACGTTCTTTTGTAAACTGTTCTGCCACTCTGAGTGCTTCAGCATTTCCATAATAACGGTCAATTGTTGCGGCAATATCTTTCTGGGTCGTTACATAAATCTCTATCTGAAATCCTGTAATAATTGATATATCATCAATTGCACGAATATCTAACGGGTCACTCATCGCAACCTTTAAGAAATTCGGATTTTTCTCACTGAAACCAAACGGAATCAGACTATACTTTCTCAGAATTGCTTCATCTGCGAGTTTTGTAATTTCCTCACTGATACGCTCCATAGACAGCTTTACGCCTTCATAGCCCAACTGATTTTTTAACGCATCTACCATCTGCCGTTCTTTGATATAACCCATATCAATCAAAACAGCACCCAGCTTTTCTCCACTTTTCTCGTTTTTTTGTATTTCGAGGGCTTCTTCTATTTTTTCAGGTGTAATAATTCCAGCCTCTACAAGTATTTCCCCCAGCTTTTTCCTTCGGTTGTATCCCATCGGTCTTTCCATATTCTGTATTCGCCTTCCTTTTAGAATATCGTTACCTTCTGACTCATCTCCGTACGTTCCTGTGCAAATTTAATTGCCGTATCGGAAGATATATAACTTTTCATATATAAATCATAAATTGCATCATCCATCGCCTGCATTCCTTCTCTTCTTCCATTCTGGATAAGTCCCGGAATATTATGCGTTTTTCCATTACGGATAGCACTTCTTACTTCCTGGTTTGCAAGCAAAACTTCATATGCAGCCACACGTCCCTTTGAATGAATCTTAGGAAGAAGCTGCTGTGATATTACTCCCTTTACCACATCAGCAAGCTGAACACGTACCTGCTGTTGCTGGTATGGCGGAAACACATCTACTAATCTTTCAATTGTAGACACTACATTGTTTGTATGCAAGGATGAAAACACAAGATGTCCTGTTTCAGCTGCAGTAATTGCAGTCTGAATAGTTTCCATATCCCTTAATTCGCCGATTAAAATCACATCCGGATCCTGTCTTAACGACGCCTGTAAGGCTCCCGCATAGGATTTGGTATCATAACCAATTTCTCTCTGGCTGATAACCGATTTATTATGTGAAAGCAAATATTCAATCGGATCTTCTAATGTAATAATACTTTTTACATATTTTTTGGAAATCTCATTTACTAATGCCGCAAGTGTTGTCGATTTTCCACTTCCGGCCGAACCTGTCACAATTACCAATCCGCGCTTTAAGTCTGTCAGATTAATTACTTCCTGCGGAAGTCCTAATGTCTCCGGTCCCGGAATCTCTGCGGATAAAATACGCAAGGTGGCTGCAATTGTTCCACGCTGTCTGAATACATTAATTCGAATTCTTGATAAACCGGTAAAAGAGTGGGCAAAATCTACCTCACCTTCTGTCTCTAAAACAGCTTCCATTTTCTCAGTCAGTACCGGTTTCATAATATCAGAAACCTCAAATGGCGAAATCTTCTTCTCCGTCACCGGTGTCATTGCTCCGTCAATACGATACATAATCGGTGCACCCGGTATCAAATGAATATCCGATGCCCCACAGGATGCAGCATCCTTTACTATCTGCTCAATTCTTTCGATTTCATTCATTGTTCTGTGCCCCCATACACTCACAATACCAATTGCTATACCACACAAAAATTACCTTCTAAACACTGCAATTGTTATACTAACACACATATATCATTCATTACAAGTATAATTCTCTGTTTTTACGAAATTTTACGAATTTTTTCTGTCAAAATAAGAGGGAGAAGTCTTTCCTCTCCCTGCAACATTCTAAAGTCTATCTAATTATTTGCTTTTATGTACAAAAATAAGCAGGACGATAAGCCGGGTTATGTCTAAGGCATACAAAGTATGCCCGGAATGATCATCTATCTAGAATGACTGTCACCAGTCATTTCAAGCGACCTACCTAAAGCTGGCGGGCCACGTCAACGCTTTTGTTCGGTCTTGCTTCGGATGGGGTTTACATGTGCCCCCTCTGTTACCAGAAGGGCGGTAGTCTCTTACACTGCCTTTCCACCCTTACCGAGAGACTTTGGCTTACGCCAAAGTCTCTCGAAGCTGCTTTTCAGCTTCCCGAAGAAACCAAGCGAAGCCTGATTTCTTTGAACCGGGGCGGTTTATTTCTGTTGCACTATCCTTAGAGTCGCCTCTACCGGACGTTATCCGGCATCCTGCCCTATGAAGCCCGGACTTTCCTCACCTGCGGTCTTTCGACACAATCATGCCATGCATGACTGCTGCCCGGCAAACCGGACACCTGCAGCCGCGATCATTTGTCCTACTTATTTCATTGTTTCACGCAAAAAACTGCATGTTTTATTTCATTAATATCCTGCGTGACAGCTCTTCTCCTCACGCCATGTAACAATATACACCATTTCATCTGTAGGTGCAAGACTTTTACCGGCTGAAAACGTTACCAATTTACGTTTACGGTACTTTCTTACCAGCATAAATTAAATTTTTTCTTTTCCTAGACATTAAAACAGCTTCCACCGATAAATTCACGCAAAATTGAATTCTGATTAATTCCATCACTTGGCAATGGAAGAAAGTAATCTAAAAACTTCAAAAGACGCTTTGCCTCTAAATATTCCGGACAGTCTTTCTCAATAGAAAACAATAATGGCTCTGCATAAATTTTTAAAACAGCCAATTCATAAATCAACGCTGAGTTAAACATAACATCTGCCCCCTCCTGAAATGGGAAGATGTTTTTCTCCTCTCCGCGTCTTACAGAATCCCACATTGCAATGGTTTCCCTCGCAGATGTTCCTCGCGTACGCGCATCACGGACAATTCTTCGGATTAATCTGCCATCTGTAGTAGGTAGATAGTTATGTTCATCAATATTTAGCTGTGTCAGTGCACTGATATAAATTTTAAATTTACTTTCTACCGGAAGTGAATAGGATAATCTGTCATTTAAGCCATGAATGCCTTCTATTACAAGCACATCATCTTTCCCCAGCTGCATTATTTTATCTTTGTATTCCCTTTTTCCTGTTTTGAAATTAAAGATTGGCAGATTTACCTTTTTCCCCTGCAAAAGCTCATTCATGTCATGATTAAAAAGTTCCACATCTAATGCTTCTAAGCACTCTAAATCCAGTTCACCATTTTCATCTCTCGGACACAAGGTTCTGTCACAATAATAATCATCCAATGGAAACGGATGTGGTTTTAATCCTCTTGCAGACAACTGAATCGACAAGCGATGGGAAAAAGTAGTCTTTCCCGAAGAAGAAGGACCTGCTATCATAATAAATTTCCTATCTCCTGCTTTTACAATTTCATCCGCGAGTTTTCCGATTCGTTCCTCAAATAAGGCTTCCTGCGTCAACACCATCTGCTGCGTTCTTCCCTGTGCAATGGCATCATTTAACGCTCCAACCGTATCAATTTCTAACATCTTACCCCATTCTCTTGAGGACTTTAAGGTATTAAATAATTTGACAGATGGCTTAAATTCTGCAACCTCTTTTGAATTTTCATTCGGGAATAACAGCATAAAACCATCTTCATAGCAAATGACATCATAATATCTGAGATAACCGGTGGACGGCACCATAAATCCATAAAAATAGTCCTTATAATTATCCAAATCATATACGTTCACTCTGGAACTGCGACGGTAACGGAATAATTTCTCCTTATCCTCCATTCCAAGTTTTCCGAACAACTCCACTGCCTCATCTGTATTGATATTGTCTTTCTTAATCTCAATATCCTCAACAACCAGCTGGTACATCTCATTTTTCAAATCATGAATATCCTGCTCGGTTGGCTTCACCGGAGTTTTATCTGCTTTCTTTGCCAGTTCACAGTAATAGCCCTGACCAATGGAATATTTTACTTTGACCTCCAGCCCCTCTTTTTTGCCCCAAAGGTTGTGAACTGCTTTCTGCATCAAAAAAGTTACACTTCTGCGGTATGCTTTTTTCCCCATTTTATTGGCAGTTGTCAAAAACTCTAATATTCCATCGGAATCAACTTTCTTGTTCAGTTCACGAAGTCTGTTATTAAAAAGAACAAGTACAATTTCATCCGGATACTGACTCTGATAATCCTCTGCAATTCTGATAAATGCTGTTCCATACGGGTACTTCTTTTCTTCTCCGTTAATCTGAAGTAAAACCTGCTTTTCTTCCATAAAAAGAGCCCTCCCTTGTTATGTAAAATTCTTCTCCTGTTATTATATTTTATTATAATGAAAAAGAGAGTCAGTTGCAAATATATATTATTTGCATCCAACCCTCATTTTATTACGCTATATTTTATTTCATAGATTTTTTAATTACTATACTTCAAAAAAATCGCATTGCTTCCTTATTATCCTTTAATGCCTGCTCCACTTCCTGCATTCTACGGGTTATTTTTTCTGACACCGGCTGTTTTTTCAAATTCTGATAAATATCAAAGTATTGAGCCTCTTCTTTTTGAAGATAAGTTTTCAACACCGGATGTCTTTTTTGAAGAAGTAATCCACCATACATGCAATATAAACGCTGTTCTTCCCCGCTCAGCTTAAGAAAACGTTCCTTTGTCAATTCCGGCGTCACATAACGAACCTTCATCATTGGATAGAACTTGTCCTCTTCTAAAATCATATCCTCTTCTATGATCTCATAGCCTTCTTCTATCAGATATTTGCGGACACGCTCTAACTCTGACTGCGGTTGCAGGACAAGCTCTGACACCTGCTTACATATTTCTTTTCCTTCTTCTAAAATATGCATTACAAGTCCTCCGCCCATTCCTGCTACAAGGATAGTATCTGCCTCTCCCTGCTCCAGTGCTGCTACGCCATCCGACAAACGTGTCTGTATGTAGTCACCCAACCGGTATAATGCGATATGCTCCTTTGCGCGCTCTAATGGTCCTGCATTTACATCCATGGCAATTGCAGACGGAATCTTTTTTTGCTGTAACAGATAAATCGGTACATAACCATGGTCTGTTCCCACATCTGCCAAACGATTTCCCTCTGTAACAAGTGCAGCGGCTGCCATCAGGCGGCTTGACAGCTTAAGCATTACTCTAAATAATCCTTTAATTTACGGCTTCTGCTTGGGTGACGAAGCTTACGAAGCGCTTTTGCTTCAATCTGACGGATACGTTCACGGGTAACGTTAAATTCTTTTCCTACTTCTTCTAAGGTTCTGGCACGCCCATCTTCTAAACCAAAACGAAGTGTCAGTACTTTCTGTTCTCTTTCTGTCAATGTTCCTAATACTTCCTCAAGCTGCTCTTTTAATAATGTAAAAGCTGCTGCATCTGCTGGAACCGGAACATTATCATCCTGAATGAAATCTCCTAAATGGCTATCCTCTTCTTCACCGATTGGTGTTTCTAAGGAAACCGGCTCCTGGGAAATCTTTAAGATTTCGCGTACACGCTCTACCGGCATGCTCATTTCTGCTGCAATTTCCTCCGGACTCGGTTCACGTCCTAACTCCTGAAGCAGCTGTCTGGAAACACGAATCAGCTTGTTAATTGTTTCTACCATATGAACCGGAATACGGATAGTTCTTGCCTGGTCAGCAATCGCTCTTGTAATCGCCTGACGAATCCACCATGTTGCATATGTGGAGAATTTGTATCCTTTGCGATAATCAAATTTTTCTACTGCTTTAATCAGACCTAAATTACCTTCCTGTATCAGGTCTAAAAATAACATACCACGTCCAACATATCTTTTTGCAATAGATACAACAAGACGAAGGTTTGCTTCTGCAAGACGTTTCTTTGCTTCATCCCCTGCATCTAAATCCGGCTGTAACGCTTTGATTTCTTCTTCTAATTCTGCAATTTCTTCTTCAGAGGCATTTTCCATTCTGTTTTTTAAAATTGTAATCTTTTCCCGGGCAACTGCGCCTGCTTCCATTCCTTTTGCCAGCTCAATCTCATCCTCTGCACTTAAAAGAGGCACTTTACCAATTTCCTTTAAGTACATACGAACCGGGTCTTCTATAGAAACGCCGTCCGGTACAGATAAATCAATTTTTTCTACTTCAATATCTTCGTCATCATCTACCTCAAGTAGGATTTCGTCGTCCGAATCCTCATCCGTAATACGAAGAACATCAATATTATTGGCCTCTAAAAATTCAAGAATTTTTTCAAACTGTTCTGCTTCTAAATGTAATTCTGCAAAAAAGTCACTAATTTCCTGATATTCCAACATATTTTTCTTCTTTTTTGCTAAAGCTAACAGTTCTTTTAACTTCTGCTGGAATTTCTCTTTTGCCACCTCATCCATTGGTGCTGCCGCATTCTGCTCAGCCTGGTTTTTCGCTGCGGAAACTTTTGTCTCCTGTACTCCATTTTCACTCTTTTTCGCCATTTGCTTCATCCTCTCAAGTTTTCTACTATTTTGTCCTTAATCAATGGAAATATGCACTTTTTCCAATTCTTCTAAGTCCTTCTTATCGGTCACTAGCTTCATCAAACCCTGCATGTCTGTAGGTGCAAGATGTTCTGAACGGTATTTGATACTGTTTTGTTTTATCCGGATAATCGTCTCCTTCAACGCCTTTTCTTTGTCTTCTTTTGTCTCAACCTGATGTATTCTGGCATTAAATAAACCCGCAATTTCTTTCTGCTCCTCTTCTTCCGGAAACATGCTGATAATCTGCGCCGGATTCACGGTACCAGTCTCCTGAAACTGTCGAAACAGGATTTCTGCTACTTTGTGATATATCTCCTCCGTAAAATCCTCCGGTGTGATATATTTATTTATTTTTTGAAATAAACCGGTATTTTCAATGAGCCACGTCAGAAGAAGCTTTTGCGACTGCTTCATTCCATCCTCTTTTTTCTTATTCTCATGTACACCGGATTTTAACTGGGTTGGTTCTTTTTTGATACCTGCCATCTGCATGCCGTATTTTCCAACAAGCCGCTGCAAATCCACCAACGGTATCATATATTTGGAAGCAACTGCCTCCACATAAACATCACGCTCAATTTTTTCCGTAAATGAACATAATTTTTTTGCGATTTCATTATAAAAAGCTGCTTTGCTTTCCGGATCGGACATATCATACTGCGCTTCCATTATCCGTATTTCAAACAAAAAGCTGTTTTCTGCCCCATCTATCCTCTTTTGATATTCTTCCGCTCCTAACGCCTTAATAAACTCATCCGGATCTTTGTACGGACGCATATTGACAATTTTCGCCGTAATTCCTACTTCTTTTAAAATCGGAATTGCACGAAGTGCCGCTTTTACCCCGGCTCCATCACTGTCATAGGTTAAATAAACCTCTTTTGTATATCGCTTCAGCAGATTTGCATGTCCTGCTGTAAGTGCTGTTCCTAAGGATGCTACTGCATTATCAAAGCCTGCCTGATGCAGCGCAATCACATCCATATAACCTTCACACAAAAGCAGCTGTGATTTCTTTGTGGTTCTTGCAAAATTAAGTCCATAAAGATTTCGGCTTTTGTCAAATACCGGAGTTTCCGGCGAATTTAAATATTTTGGCTCGCCATCCCCCATAACTCGTCCGCCAAAACCGATGACTTTATTATGAACATCCATAATCGGAAACATGGCACGATTCCAGAATTTGTCGTATCCGCCGCGCCTTTCATCAATGGTAACAAGCCCGGATTCTTTTAATATTTCATCTTCGTAGCCTTTCCCACGCAGATATTTATACAAGTCATCACTATACTGGTCGGAATAGCCAAGACCAAATTTTTTCATGGTCTCATCGGAAAGTTCACGCTTCTTAAAATAGGAAAGAGCATGTGTTCCACGGGGATTACGAAGCAATGTATAAAAATATTTTGCTGCCTCTTTATTGATTTCAAGCAATCTCTGCCTTTTGTCTGATGCCCGCTTCTGCTCCGGCGTAAATTCCTGCTGCGGCAGTGCTATGCCTGCCCGTTCCGCCAAAGCGTCCATCGCCTCGCCAAACGTAAAGTTCTCATACTGCATCATAAAGGTAAAGACGTTTCCGCCCGCCCCACAGCCAAAGCAGTAGTACATCTGCTTATTTGGCGAAACGGAAAACGAACCAGTTTTTTCATTATGGAAAGGACACAGTCCAAAATAGGTGCTTCCCTTTTTGGTCAGATGCACATATTGTGATATCACATCTACTATGTCATTCCCGGCGCGCACTTCTTCTATGATTTCATCTGAAAAATATGGCATCATGTTCTCCTTTCTGTAATGTTAGAAGCCGTCTACTTGCCAGGCTTTGAGAATGCCTCAAGCTTCGGGTTTTTAGAAGCCGTCCACTTGCCAAGCCTGAGGATGCCTCAAGCCTGTTCTAAGTTTTCTTAAAAGCCGTCTACTTGCCAGGCTTGAGGCAGGAAGTATTCGGTGAATTTGTTGATGGCATACTGGTCGGTCATTCCTGCAATGTAATCACAGATAACACGCTCCTCATTTTCTCCTTCATCCATCATCTGCTTAAATTTGTCCGGCAAAAGCTCAATATGGTCTTTATAATAATAAAACAACTGCTTAAGCATTGCCTTTGCTTTTACCTCTTCTCCCTTGGCAACCGGATTCTGATATACATTTTCAAACATAAAGCGGCGCAAATCCATCATCGCCTGCTCTACTTCCTTCGACATATAAATGTCGTCCTGATTCATACTATTTGAAATAATACTATGTATTAAAGTATTTAATCTCTGCTTTGTTGAAAAACCCAAGGTCTTTTTTAATTCCATCGGAATATCGTCCTCGGTTAATATCTGCGCACGTATTGCATCATCAATGTCGTGATTTACATACGCTATTTTATCAGAAAGACGAACGATTTTTCCTTCTAAAGTATTTGGAATGGATTTTGACTGATGATTTAAAATTCCATCCCGAACCTCCCAGGTTAAATTCAGTCCCTTTCCGTTTTTTTCTAATTTCTCTACAATACGGACACTCTGTTCGTTGTGTCTGAAACCATCCTCACAGATTTCATTCAGCACAAACTCTCCTGCATGACCAAATGGCGTATGACCCAAATCATGCCCTAATGCAATCGCTTCTACTAAATCTTCATTTAACCGAAGCGCCTTTGCAATTGTTCTTGCATTCTGTGATACCTCTAAGGTATGGGACATTCTGGTTCGATAATGATCACCCTTTGGTGTCAAAAATACCTGCGTCTTATTTTTCAAACGTCTGAATGCCTTACAATGCAAAATTCTGTCCCTGTCTCTCTGAAATACCGGACGAATATCACACTGCTCCTCCGGAACTTCTCTTCCTCTTGTGTTCACGCTTAAGGTCGCATATGGGCTTAAATTTTCCCGCTCCATACGTTCCAGTTCTTCACGTATTGTCATAGCAGCCTCCATTTTTTCTTTTTCAAATGTCATTGGACAGCCTACATAATAATAATTCGGTATCTTTTTTCAATTTCCTTTATTTTTTTCTTTTTTTGACAAAAAATTTTAAAAGAATTGCAAAATTCCTATAAATTAAAAAACGGGAACATTGCAAAACAACGTTCCCGTTTATAATTTAATGCAGGAGATGGGACTTGAACCCACACGATATTGCTACCACAGGCACCTGAAGCCTGCGCGTCTGCCAATTCCGCCACTCCTGCGAGCAAAGTTTATTTTATCTTTTTTTCTTTCATAAGTCAATACCTTCATCAAAAAAAATTGTTTTAATTGTTCGAAAAATTTTTTCAATTTTTTTCAATTTTCTTATTGACATTTCAAAATTCCTTTGGTATTATATACAAGTCGTCACGAAAGATGACAGACATGCGGAAGTGTCGGAACTGGCAGACGAGCAAGACTAAGGATCTTGTGGCTATTGCAGTCGTGTGGGTTCAAGTCCCATCTTCCGCATTGACCTTTTAAGAAAAAGCCTTGAATTTCAAGGCTTTTTTTTGTTTAAAAATAATTTTTTTGTTACACTTTGTTACACTGCCTTAGAACCCAGAACTTTGGCAAAAACTTCAGCTTTATCCGTAAGCGGTGTAACAGAATGAATATAATATTTCTGTGTTGTAGAAATATCTTTATGACCTGCAAAATCTGAAATCATTCTATCTGGTAAAAGTCCGCTATCATGTAATTCAGAGATACAAGTTTTTCTAATTGCGTGGTTTCCGCTTGGCTTACCAGAAATAATAAAGCGGTCTTTTTCATTTCTTACGCCGTTGCAACGACGAAGCACATTATTTACAGCATATTCATGCATTCTTTCGCCAGACTTACCAACAAAGATATAATCTTTATCAATTCGTCCATTGGCTTTGTTTTCATCAAGTGCCATTTGAATATACTTCTTGGCTTCTGGTGTTAAAACCAAGGTTCTAATGCCTGCCACAGTTTTGGTATGTTCAACAACCTTATAACCATTTCTGCAAATCTTACCATTTTTATCCTTGCGGTAATCTTTAACCTCACCGCGTCTAATGTGAATGGTGTTTCCGTCAATATCACTTTCACGAAGTGCCACAAGTTCCCCAATACGAAGCCCAAGATTAAAATTAAGACAAACAGCCAAATAGGCGGTGTTTTTGGTCTTTTCAAATTGTGCAAGTGCTTCTTTGATTACTTCGCCTTTGGTGTCAGCAGAATAAATAATTTCTGCTTCTGGCTTTGCTTCTGGTTCAGCAAAAACATTCTTTGACGGAAAACGAATTTGGCGAGGCAGATTGATTTGCACTATAT
>X314_Red_Deer__coassemble_36_pt1 | contig 29488 bp, 24 predicted proteins | sample X314_Red_Deer__metabat2_high_PE_002 | metagenome-assembled genome bin X314_Red_Deer
TGGGAGAGAATAAAGATGTTTGCCTTTTGAGGATAAATTGGATTGCCCTGATACAAGGAGAAATTAAAAAATGCCAAATCCTGTTTTTGGCGATGCCCTAAAATCAAGGGTTTCAGAGGTTCTCATTTTTGGCGATTTGCCAAAAACGATGGATTTGGCATTTTGCCAAAAATAACACTCCCATTTTTGGCATATTTAGATGCCTATTTTCTCTATAAAAGAAAGGTGGTACTTATGAGAAAGAAGAATTACAAAGGAGCAAAGTGTACAAAGAGGTATCTTGATAAGTGTGAAGATGTCTGTAAAACCTATGATGCAATTCAATATGCCTATGCTGATTTATTATCTGCATCAGAGGATGTGAAATCATTTCAAGTGAATGTGTTATTACAAGGCTTAGAAATAGGAGATTACACATCAGATTTTGTAATAACCAAAGCAGATGGGGAGTTGATGATTAGAGAATGTGTAAGCAGAAAACATCTTACAAAGCCTATGACTGCAAAACTTTTGGATGCAAGCAGAATGTATTGGAAGTCACATGGTATCAGTGATTGGGGAATTGTTGTGGAGAAAGAAGGTGCTGCTAATGAATAGAACTGATATGAAAAAAGGAATGCTTCTAAAAAAGGAAAATGAAACAGGAATAAGTCTTTACAGAATATTGGAACTTACAGAAAAAATCCTTGTGATTGATTGCAATAAGAAAATTATGCCACTTTGGAAGGGGTATGAAGAATTTACTGATTGTGAGGAAGTGAAGCAAGAAAACAGTTCAGATGTATTAACAGTACTGGAAAATATGGATGCAGAGGATAGAAAGACTGCATACCAGAGATTTCATATGATTTCAGGCATTCTGCCCTTTATTGCAAATGAGAATCTGAGAACACAGGCAATTAAAAAAGTAGCAGAAGATAATCAGATTTCTGTACAGTCAGTAAGGAAATATCTCTGTGAGTATCTTTCCAGTATGGATATAAAAAGTTTGGCACCAAAGAAAAGAGAAGAAGATAAGCCACTGACAAAGGATGAAAAGAATATCAGAAAATCACTGAATAAATGGTATTACACAACCAAGAAGAGAACTTTAAAGCATTGTTATACTCTGATGCTACAGAATTATTATTGTGATGAAACAGGTAATTTGGTAGACAATTACCCGTCTTATTATCAGTTCAGATATTTCTACAGAAAATATAACAAAAAAGAAACAGAATACATCAGCAGAAATGGTTTGTCTTATTACCAGAGAAATCAAAGACCTCTGGTAGGGAATGGAGTTCAGGCATTTGCTTCTACTGTAGGAATGGGAATGCTGGATGCTACAGTATGTGATATTTACCTTGTAAATGAAGCAGGAGGAATTGTTGGCAGACCAATTCTAACTCTTTGTGTAGATGCCTACTCAGGTGTGATTTGTGGTTATAGTTTATCTTGGGAAGGTGGTGTGTATTCCCTTAGAAATCTTATGTTGAATGTGATTACTGATAAGGTGGAGCATTGCAAAACATTTGGAATCAGTATTGCAGAAGAACAGTGGCCTTGTCATCAGTTGCCTATGAAATTAGTTACAGACCAGGGAAGTGAGTATAAAGGAGAGAATTTCTCACAGATTACAGATTTGGGAGTAGAACTGATAAATTTGAAATCTTACAGGGCAGATGAAAAAGGTCCTGTGGAACAGTGTTTCAATGCATTACAAAATTATTTTAAGCCAATCTTGAAAGGCAAAGGTGTGATTGAAGTAGATTTTCAAGAAAGAGGTGCAAGAGATTACAGAAAAGATGCCTGTCTGACTATGGCAGATTTTGAAAAGGTGATTCTAAACTGCATTATTTTCTACAATTCATCCAGACTGTTAGAGAATTTTCCTTTTACAGATGAAATGCTGGAAGCAGAGGTAAAACCTATTCCCTGTTATGTGTGGAAATGGGGTTGTGAGCAGTTGGGAGCAAAATTAATGGATGTAGGTAAAGAAGAGTTGCTTAAGGTTTTATTACCTAGAACAACAGGTAAATTTGGCAGAAATGGTCTTTCAGTGAACGGATTGCATTATCACAATGTTTTGTATAGAGAAGAATATCTGCAGGGAAAAGAATGTACAGTTGCTTATGACAGGGATAGTGCTAACCATATCTGGCTCATTGAAAATGGAGCATACATACAGTTTAATTTGATAGAAAGCAGATTTAAGGATAAAGATTTAGAGGATGTAGGTGTTATGAAGAGTAAGCAGAGGGAGCTTGTAAAAAGAGAAGCAAAGCTGAAAACACAGGCTGAGATAGATTTGACAAAATCAATTCAGATGATTGCAGATTTGGCATCCAATAAGACAGAACCAACAGTAAAAGGTATCAGGGATAACAGAAAGAGAGAACAGATAAAAGAGCATAAGAATCATATGAAAGAGGTGATGGCACATGTATAAGAGTGAGTGGAATATACTGGAGAAAATACAGCCTATGCTTGTGGGAAAGGAGTTAAAGGATAAGATGAAGGTTCAGCCTTCTTATGATGAGAGTATCAGAAATGAAAGTCAGGCAGTAAGACTAATGGAACTGAATAAAATAAATTCCTTTTATCTGCCATCAGATATGAGTGTGGAGATTTACACTAAGCTGTATCTGGCAATGGTAAGGTCTATGCAGAAGAAAGAGAGTAAATTGGCTGTTCAGCAGAGAAATCTCAATGGAAAGAATATGAGAGCCAGTGTAAATGGACTTGAGCCTTCTTTTGGTGGGATTATGGGTGGTTCTGATAGTTTTTCTATTATTGGTAATAGTGGTATTGGAAAAACATCAGCAATATCAAAGGCAGTACAACTTATGGGTGGAGAGGATGTAATTGAGATGGAGAATCCTTATTCCAATCTGATTGCAGTTATAAATGTGCAGTGCCCTTTTGACTGCTCAGCAAAGAGTATGCTGCTTGCCATTTTACAAAAGATTGATATAGCTTTAGGTACTTCTTACTATGATATGACTGTGAAATCCAAAGCTAATATAAATACAATGATTATATCAACAGCACAGATACTATTAAATCATGTTGCTATTCTTTGCATTGATGAAATTCAGAACCTAATCAAGCACAGGGCAGGTATGCAATTAGTTTCCATGCTGACAGAGCTTTTGAATGAAAGTGGCATTAGTATTGTGTTTGTTGGTACTCCTGAAATAAAACCATTCTTTGAAAGTGTTGATTATCTTGCAAGGAGAACTTTGGGGCTTCACTATGACAGGTGCAGTTATGATGCTTATTTTAGGGAATTTTGTACCCAGTTGTGGGAGTTCCAATATGTACAGAAGAAACAGGGGATTTCAGATGATGTAATTTATTGGCTGTATCAACATTCTTCAGGAACAATGTCACATATATTATTTCTGTTTCAGACAGCTCAGGAAATCAGTATCCTTGATGGGAGAGAGATATTAGATATGCAAGCTCTGGAATCAGCATATCAAAGAATGAGAATGTTACATACCCATATTCAGCCTGATGTGAACTTAAAAAAAGTGGCTTCTAAGAAAAAGAAAAGTGATATTGATAAACGGGTGGAGAAATTAGTACAAGAGAAAGAAAAAGCAGATGATGCAGTTCCAATCACAGAGGGTATGATTGTTCAACATCCTATTGATATGGGAACTATAGAAGAATGGTCTTTTTCAGAATTAGCAGAATTAGCAAAGAAAAAACAGATGGATATGGTGCAGTTGTTAAGAGGGAAAATTTCTATTACAGAGATTACAGTGTGAAAGACTGACATATAACTCTGATCAGCTGTGCAGATCGGAGTCACATGATAAGAGAAAGGGAGTGAGAATCATGTCCATTGCTTATTTTCCTGAAATCTATCCTGATGAATTGATATATAGTGTACTTGCAAGATTCTATATACACAATGGATTTATGTTTTATAAGGATGCAGCACAAGAATTATATAAGAATCAGAAGATTAAGCCTGATAAGGAGTTTGTGAAAAATCTAAAGCCAGAGGTAGTGAAACTACTTACTAAACATATGACATTAGAAGAATTATTAGAAAAGCATACTATGTATCCTTATTATGGAAGATTTATAGATAGCAATAGAAGAAATAGTGCATATGAAGCACTGGAAGAAATGAATGGTGATTTTTCAAAGCTCTTTGGTGTTCCAAATTTAAAGAAAGGTCAGCAAAGATTTTTCAGATATTGTCCCATGTGTGCTCAGGCAGACAGAGAAAGATATGGAGAGACATATTGGCATAGACTGCATCAAATGAGGAATGTAAATATCTGTTCTGTTCATAACTGTTATCTTATAGATAGCGGTGTATCATTGGATTCCAGAGTATCAGTAAATTTAGTGACAGCAGAAGCAGTTATTCTACCAAAATCTGAAATAAGGTTCTGTAATAAGCCATTGGAATTAAGATTAGCAGAGTATAATGCAAAAGTATTTTTACAACCCATAGACAGGAACAATATAGTGCAAATTAGTGATTTTTTTCATTCTAAGTTAGCAGGAACACCATATATATCTTCAAGAGGAGAACACAATTATTTTCACAAGTTATGGGAAGAACTACAGAAGTTTTATCAAGGGATAACGGGAGTTGAAGCAATTTCAGATGGGCAAATACAGAGATTGCTTGGTGGTGGAAGGGCTATTTTCTATGAAATTTGTATGGTGGCAATGTTCTTAAATATCAGTGCAGAGGAACTTGCAAAAATGGAAGTTCCTATAAAATCGCCAGAACAGTTATTTGATGAAAGGGTTAAGTTGCTATTAGACTCAGGAATGGGAATTAATGCAGTTGCAAAAGAAATGGGGGTGGCATCTTCTGTGATAAGATTATCTGTAGATGTTACTGGAAAAAGTAAGAAGAAAAGAAAATACCAGATAGAGAGAAAAGGACTTGATTGGGAGAAGCTGGATAAGGAAAATCTGCCTTTGGTTAAGAAAACTCTGGATGAATTGCAGAGTATAGGAGAACAAAGACCTTGTAAAATCAGTATGTATGCAGTCAGTAAGAGGATGAATATAGCAAGTTACGGGTTACAGAGAATGGAGTTGTGCAGGAAAGAGATTGAGAAAAGGTCTGAAAGCAGGGAAGAGTATCTGGTAAGGAAAGTAAAATGGGCAATTAAAACATTAGAAAGAGAGGGAAAGGCTGTTAAATGCTGGAGAATTTGTGGACTTGCTAAAATAGAAAAAGATAACCTGATAGCATGTCTGCCCCAACTGGAGAAGATGGCAGAGTCAGAGGTGGTAAATCTGGTAAAAGCTGCATTATAAAAAGGAATATTTATATTTAAAGAAAAATGAGATTTTTTTAAAACAAAAAAACTTAGAAAACACTGAATTTGCAAGGGCTTCAGAGATATAGAGCATGAATAAGCAGAAAATCAAAAAAAACAGCTTCTAAAAGAGAAGAATGATATAGACATAAATATAGTTGATACAGTTTCTTATATAAAAAAGGAAGCATTAAACTATGATTACTATTACTTTTCCCTTTTTTAGAAGCCCTGTTTTTATGTGTGTTTATAGGTTCTTTATTATAGGGAAATACTACACCCTAATTCTGTTTTAAAATGCTTAAAAACCTTGATTTGTCTGAGGTTGAAGCACTTTGGAAAACAGACAGCTACTTGTCTGTTTGAAGAAGAGGGTATTTGTATCAGAAATAGAGTGTGAAAAGGATTTTTTATACTTATTATACAAAAAATAATAAGTTAAACACAAAGAAAAATGTAAAAAATATACAAAAATATGTTGACAAGTGGGATAAAAAGTGATAAACTAAGTATATAAAAGTTAATCTAAACTTTCATAGAGAAAATGCTCTTAGTGATAGGAGACATTACAATAGGAAGGTCATAATTTACCAGCTCTCATAGTTTATGGGAGAAACTGTAATTGTGACATTGTTTTAAAGAAGAATATAGAACAGCAAGTTAAAGAGTATCAGAATCAGATGGAACTCTTTGTGTTTTGTTGCTGTATCATTCTTTATTAAACATTCTGTTGTGATGTTTCCTTTTTTATTTGTTAAAAATAGGAGGAAAAGAAAATGAAGAAAATTATCAATGGTAAACTTTATAACACTGAAACTGCTAAAGAAATAGCAAAATACTGGAATGGATACCCAGGTGGAGATTTTAATGTCATTTATGAAACTTTATATCAGAAGAGAACTGGGGAATATTTTCTATACGGCAAAGGTGGTCCAATGACACAGTATGCAGAAGCTGTTTGGGGTGGAATGGCATATGGGGAAGAGATTATTCCATGTACAGAAAAGATGGCTAAAGAATGGGCAGTAGAACATATATCTGCGGATGAATATATGGAACTTTTTGGAGAAGTAGAAGAATAAGATATGTGGTAGTTCTAGTATTTCTAGAACTACCATCTGATAAGATGAAAACATAAGATAGGAGAAATTGATTATGATATTGCAAAATTTTCAATACTTATTTACAAAGGTGGTACTTGTAACTGATAATGAAGATATATTTAAGAATGTATATCAGAATTATGAAGGAGAATGGAAGGATAATTGTGTATATGATGAATTTGGTGATTTTACAGTCAGACAGGATTTTAAAGAAATGAAAACCTATCTGTATTGTTCACAAAATAATGGCATTATATTTGATGAATTATTGGAAAATATTGAAACCTTATCAAATAAGAAGTTTGCCAAAGGTTGGAGAGAAGGGGATTGGAATGTGCTTTGTAAAGAATATCAAATCTCTTTTGATACAAAAGTAGATATATCTTTTCATTCAACGGATAATGGTTTCTTTATGCTAAAGGATGAGGATACAGGGAAAATTATTCTTCAAAGAACTCAATATTACAATGAAGAAGATAAAAGAAAGCTCTATGAAGCAATTGCACCAGTAATTGTAGATGTTGAGAATATATTCACTGATGATTTTAAAAAGAGTGATAACAAATTATTGGAAATAGATTTCAAAAAAACAATGGATGAAATTTACCATCAAGAGGTAAGAAGATTAACAGAAGATATGGAGACTGAATAACTGCGGTGCAGTTATTCAGTCTGTTATAAAGATGGAAAGGAGTTTGCTATTATGGGAGTTAATGTACAAAAGATAATGCAGGAATCACATATAGTCAGAGATATGTTTTATGGGGATGGCTATGAATGTAAGAAAATTAAAAAATGTAAATATCAGCAGTACTTATTGGATAATAAGGACAATGAAGAAGTATTGGATGAAGCAATCAGAAGTAAAGGTATTAAACTGGTAATTGCACCTACAGGAGCAGGGAAAAGCTATAGTCTGATAGAAAGAGCAAGAATACTGACAGCACAGGATAAGAACTGTAAAGTGATAATTGCCCTTCCTACAAGAACTTTAGCTCTACAGGTAGGAACACAGAAAGGTGTATATAAGATGGTTGGTGGGGATAATTTTAATCCCAATAGCCAGATTATAGCTTCCACCTATGAGAAAATGTTTGAGATAGAAAACTATATTCTGACACAGAGAATATTAAATAAACAGGTTAAAATTTATTTGATTTTGGATGAGTGCCATTTACTGGTTAGTCAGCATCTTTTTAGGGAACAGGCAATTAAATCATTAATACAGTATATAGAAAAGAATTATTTTGAAAGTACATTGCTGATTTCTGCAACTCCTTCTCCAATGAGTTTATTTAGGGCTGATGAAATTATACAGTTTCAAAGTACAAATAAAACCCCTGTCATAGATAAAGTAGAAATAGTGACAGTGGATGATGCAACAGAGTACATTAAAAACTTGGATTTTCAAAAGGAGTTTCCCTTTATCCGTTTAAATAATAAACCTGAAATAGACAGACTGATTAAGGATATGTCACAAAAAATGGTGCGGATAACCAGAGATGATAAAAATACAAGTTATTACAAAGACATTGTTGACAATTCCAAAATTAACAATACTGGAGTTGATGGAATGCTGGTTACCAGTGTACTTGAGGCTGGAGTCAACATTACAGATTATCCTGAAAATATTATTCCTACAGCAGTATTTACTGATTGGAAGATTTCAACAGATGATATTGAGCAATTTTTGAACAGGGTAAGAAGAACTGCTAAAAATCATGTGAAATGTGCAAGAATAGTATTAAACAGACCAAAAGAAAAGGAATTGAGAGCAGAACTAATTACAAATATAGGAAATGTAGTATGCAGGTTCAGTGACTTGGTTTTGAAAATGGGTAACTTATATATCAATGATGTAGCCAAAATGGATACAGTACCAGATGGAGATTATAAAATCAGGATTAGTATTGGTGGAAATATTATTTATAGAAAACTTCAGGTTGCTTCTATTGGTGGAAATATTATTTATAGAAAACTTCAGGTTGATTCTATTGGTGGAACTGATGTAAGCAGATATTCAAAAGAAGATGCCATGCCCTTAATGTTTGAAGAAATTGGATTCAGACCATTTATTCATATTCTGAAAGCAAATTACAATAATATTGAGAGATTTAAGGAAGCACTACAAGGTTATGTGGATGCATTACAAGCTCAGAGAGAAAGAAGAAAACAAAATGAGAATCTCAGTGATGATGAAGTGGATGATTTAGCAAATGAAGATGGGCTACTGATAGAAAAGATGGTAAAAGGTGCTATTGATGATAAAGGAGAATTGAAAGATTGTCTTTCCTATTTAGATGGGAAAGTGCAGGTGGATAAGAGAATCCTGTATATGATTTCATATAACCAGTTTCAGAGACAATACTATTATAATCATGAGATGTTGCAGAAAGAATTAAAAGAAAGAATGAATACCAGTGTGATTCTTAAAGATGAGGACACTGAAAAAGGAGTACACACTGCCTACAATGTGGAGAACATTTGGGAAGATATAGAGCATTTAAGGCAGACAATTGTTTTTAATCATGATTTCTGGAAGGCTTTGGTGGGGAAAGAGAATTATTATACCTCTTTAGGAATTAAGAGAAATGAGATTCAGGAAATAAAGAAGCAAAAACATTTGATAGAATTATTACAGGATTTGGATAAGTCTGGTGTGTCTGGTACAGTGGCATTACAGGTGCTGACTTCCAGTAAGACAAAAGGAAAAATTACCCAATATGCTAATATTTATAAAATGATTATTAATAATCAGTCCCTAAAAAAAATCCAGGATGAAGCAAGGAACACAGCAGAAAGAGTAGAAATAGAGAAGATTACTTTTTTAAATAAGAATCAGAAGGAAAAAATACAGGCAGCAATCTTTTGTTATTTAGAGCAAAAAGGTAAGAATAGTTATAAAGTAACAGATGCTCTGGCAGAGGAAATAATTAACTTTTATAAAGAATCTTTTCCACTTAGTGTAAAGCTTCCAACAGTGAGAAAGATAAAGGGTAAACTGAAACAGATGTATAAAACTAAGGGAAGTGATACTATACGGAATGACCTGCATACTGATGTAAATGATATTTTCAAATTGGTGAAAGCAGATTATTAAAGGATTGTTTCTAAAAAGGGGGGTGAAAGTGATAAAAAACCACCCCCAAGTAAAAAGAAAATAGAACACAGAAAAAGGGTTAAAATTATATTTTTTTTAGCAAGTGATTACAGTTTCCAATATAGAATGTATTCCATTTTCTGTTCTTTAGAAGCATTGTTTTTTTAACAGATTTCATAATAACATAATAAATAGTATAGAGAATTGTTTATTATTATAAGGTTTTAATGGGGGCTTTTGAAATACAAAATCAGCAGAATAACCAGTAAAATCAAGTGTTTCAAGCATTTTTACAACAGACAAGCACCTGTCTGTTTTTAGACATTTAGGAGGTGGATTTTCATGATAGATGAAATAACAAAACAACAAGCAAAAGATGTGGATATAAATAAGGTAATTGATTACTTTCAGTGGGAACAGTGTGAAAATGATATTTATAAAATGCACTGCCCATCACCATATCATAGAGACAGCACACCAAGCTGTTCCTATAACAGAAGAAATAACACTGTACATTGTTTTGGATGTGGTAAAACATTTGACACCATTAATTTGTACAAAGCACTTTCTTTGAAATTGAAAGGTATACAGGTTTCCTTTCCAAAGGCAGTAAATGAGGTATTGAAATTGGATGGAAAAGCAATCAGTAATACAGTAAGTGCAAAAAATATAGCTGCTGGCAATAATCAAAATAACAATAGCAATAATTATGACACTGTTATTAATAACAGCAGACCTCTTACAGGATATGAACTTAATTATTTGCACCAAAGAGGAATTATGATTTATGATTCCTATGTGTATAAAGGTCAGGTATATACCAAGCAGAATATTGAAAAGTCACTTCAAACAGAAACAGACCAACAGAAATTACTGGAACTAAAGGAAATACAAAGTAAGGGAAAATTCTTTCAGGGTATTGCACCAATTCTAAAAAAGAACAAAATCCAGATTAAGCACAATTATTGGCAGGGTGTGAACAGTATCATATATCAGATTAATTATGACTTTTTTGAGGATGAGGAATTACAACAATATGCTCTGTTTCTAACAGATGCAGAAAGAAAAATGGCTGTACAGAAAACTCTGGATACAACACATAGTAAGAATGCATTAGGCAGTTCTGATTTCTGTTGGATTGCAGAGGGGCTTGGAACTTCTAAAGCAGGTGATGTTTATATTACAGAAGGGATGGAAGATGCTCTCAGTTACACTATGAATGGAAATAGAAGTATCTCCTTAAATAGTGTAGCAAATCTGAACTCCTTTATTAGATATCTGGAAAAGAATTATTGTAGTCTGAGAAAGTTGAATTTTGTTATTTCTTTTGACCATGACAAAGCAGGAAAACAGGCAGAACAGGAACTGATAGAATTTTTTGAAACTTGGAATAAACAGAATCCAAAAAGACACTATGCCTATTCTGTTTGTAAGTATCCATCCCAATATCATGATATAAATGACTACTGGAAAGATAAAGTATTTAAGCAGAATTAAAAAATGTCTTTTAATATATAAGCAAAAGCACATTTTTTTTTGAAGACTAAAAGTGCTGAAACCATTGATTTTACTGGAGTGTAGCACTTTTTTCTATGAATAGCAGTGGATTCATCAGAACAAGCAATATTTATTAAGGTAGTAGGTTAAAACCTATTATCTTTTTTTTATTATTCAGTTATAAAAAATCAATTTCTATCTATAATATAACATCCAATGCAAAGACATTAATAAATTTGTCTTATAAACAGGTTGAAATAGCAAAGAAACAGGTTGCCTATTTTACAGGTTTTGGCATTGACAGGTTACTAAGGCAGTGGCAGAGCCACTTAAAACACAGAAAGGAGTTTTTTTATGCAGGGAACAAATTTTTACACAGGAGATGCTATGTCATTGGAGGGATTTTCAACTTATATGAAAGTAAGCCTTCAAAACAGACTGGGAAGTAATTTCAAGGTAACAGTGAAAAAGGTTAGGAAGAATAATGGTGTACAGCTTTCTGGTCTTCAAATTGAAGAAAGGGGAGTAGATATTGCTCCAGTCCTTTATATGGAAGAAGCTTATTGCAAGTACATTAAGAATCCATCATGTCTGGAAAAGCTGGAAATGGAACTTTTGAAACTTTATCTTGCAAACAGAGAGCCAGTTCATTTTAATTCTGATGACTTCATGGATTGGGGAAAGTCAAATGCAAAGATTGCCTATAAGCTCATTAATTATGAGCAGAATATGGACTTGCTTAGAGAAGTGCCACACATGAAGTTTCTGGACCTGGCAATTGTATTCTACTATGTGGTGGAAGAGATTGGCGCAGCAACCATTCTGATTTGCAACCAACATCTTGAATGTTGGAAAAAGGGTATTTTAGACCTTTACAGGGTGGCAAAAGAAAATACCCAAAGACTATTTCCGTATGTTATCAAGGACATCACAGAAGTGATGGAAGAAATTGAACCAGGCATTAGTAAAGAAATGGAGATAGAAGAGGAAAGCCCTATGTTTGTATTGCATAATGATATTAAAACAAATGGAGCTGTTTGTATGCTTTATCCAGATGTTTTGAAAAATTTTGCAAATAAAACAGGTGGAGATGTTTATATTCTTCCAAGCAGCACTCATGAGGTTATTCTTATGCCAACCTATGGTGGAAACTATAATGAAAAAGAACTAAACCAGATGGTACAGGAGGTTAATGCTACACAGCTACTGACAGAAGAGATTCTTTCTGACCATGCATATAAGTATGTAAGAAGTCTTGATAAGATTTTGATTGTGGGAGGAAATGCTCTATGAATAAAGTAATACTGAAAGGGAGACTCACAAAGAATGTGGAAATGTCCTATGGCAGGGATGAGAACCACACAGCATTTGCTAAGTGGAATCTTGCAGTGGATGACAGAAGCTGGAAACAGGATGATGAAAGTTGTCACACTGACTATATCCCATGCTTTTCAATTGGCAGAGTGGCAGAGATTGCAGAAGCAAATCTTTGTAAGGGAAAAGAAGTATTGCTCTTTGGTAAAATGCAGAGTGGAAAGTATACAAGTAAAGAAAATAAAACTGTTTATACTTTACAGATGCGGGTGGATGAGATTGAGTTTTGTGGTAAAAAAGCAGATTCACCAATACCAAGTGATGATTTTATGAATATTCCTGATTATCCAGATGAGGAATTACCATTCAAGTAAAAAAGACAATTTCATATGGTACTTAGAGGTTGGAAGTGGTGCTGTAATGATGTTACAGTAGTCAGTTCCTTTTTTTATGCAAAAAGGAAAGAGAGATAGAAAAAAGTATGGGAAATTTGAAACTTTATACAATTTTCTATTCTCTCTTTTTTAGAAGCAAGATAAATAGTTTTTATTTTTGTGGAAGGAGATTGATTATTATGATTAGAAATAACATAAGTATGACAATCAAAAATTTAAAAGCAATGAAAGACAATCCAGCAAAGGATACTATAGATTTCAATTCACCGATACAGAGAAAATCAGGTATGTGGGATGAGAAGAGAAAGAGCCTTCTTATCCATAGCATATTGATGAGTAGTATTTTTTCTGTTCCAACAGTGTATTTCAGAAAAGACAGCATTGCTGATAAGAAATACCAGTACTCTGTCATTGATGGGATTCAAAGAATCACTACAGTGTTTTCCTACATAGATAATGAGTTCTGTCTTACAGATGTGCCACCAGTTATTATAGATGGTGTGACCTATAATGTATCAGGAAAATACTTTGCAGATTTGGAACAGGACTGTCAGCAGGAAATCATCAGATTTAAGATGAAAATTGAAGCCTTTGAGCCAGAGGATGGAGACACAGAAGAATATGTCAATGATATGATTGAACAGGTATTTGAGAGAATCAATTCAGCAGTACCACTTACATCAGCCCAGATTTGTAAAGCTAAGGCTGGAACAGATGTAGCAATCATTTTGAATGAGTTGCTTGCTTCTAAGTTCTTCACTGTAAGTTGCTGTTTTTCCAAAGGGCAGTTGAAAGCCTCAGATGACCAAAGGTGTCTGTTACAGGCTATGATGCTTCTTGACAGAAACTATGTACCTGGATTTGTTTTGAAGGATTTTAGTGAAACATCCATAATGGAATATGCAGAAAACATTAAGGGCAACTATACAGCCAAGCAGAGTAATCTGTTACATTCTGTAGTGCAGTATCTGACAGATGCATTCCCTGAAAAGAATAAGCAGCTTAAGAAAATCAGCATTCCAATGCTTTTATATCTTGCTGATGTGGCTGAGGATGCTGAAATTAGACCACTCTATTTTAGGCAGTGGTGGGAGTATTTTACAGAAGAGGATGAGTTGTTTGAAGTGTATAAGACCTTCTGTTCCAGTGGTTCTACCAAACTGGAAAAAGTAAATGGCAGACTTGCTATTATGGTAAAGTCCTTCTGTTTATACCATGAATTGGATATTCCTGAGGAATTGAAAGATATGGTAGCAGAGGTGGAAGAAAAACTTGCTGCTAAAGAAGAAAATGCTGTAGATACAGATGATGCACAGGCAGATAGTGAAGAGTCAGAAACTGATTCAGAAGAACAAAGTGCTATGGAATCAGAAGAGGATTCTACAGTTCAGGAGGGAACTGATATATCGGAAGATGAAGAAGTTCCAACAGAACAGGAAGAAATAGGAGAAGAGGCTTTTATGGATTCTGATGCAGATTGATGTTTATGCCTGCATAAAAAATAAATATAGATGTGTGATAAGAAAATATAGTTTTTTATCACAGAAATGGGGACAGGCAGAAATGTTTGTCCCTGTTTTTAATATTAGGAAAGGTGGTTCTTTATGAAGTGGTTTAAGCAAGAGGACTTATTAGATGTAAATACACTTAGAACTGCATACAAGAAGCTGTTGATTAAGTATCATCCAGACAATAATATTGAGGATACCACAGTACAGATGCAGGAGATAAACAGTGAGTATGATAAATTGTTTCAGAGATTAAAGGATTCCTATGAGAGGTCTGAAACTTATACAAAGCAGACTGACAGACAAAAGCAGGCTTATGACTGGGAGAAAGATAAACAGATAAGGGCAATTATAGTGGCTCTGTCAAAGTTTGAAGGCTTGGAAATAGAGCTTTGTGGAACCTGGATTTATGTCAGAGGAAATACATATCCCTACAGAAAAGAATTGAAAGTTCTAGGTCTTACATTCAATAAGCATAAACAATGCTGGATAATTCATTTTGATGATTATTACAAATTCCATAAAAATCCAGTATCCATGAGTTATATCAGGGATAAATATGGTTCTGTGATAATCAGAACAGAGGATAAAGAAGAAAGCAGGAGGTTACAGCAATGTTAAAGGTTTATGATATAAAACAGGTCAGAAAAAATGTAGAACAGTACTTCCAGAAGCATTTGCCTAGATATACAGTACTGGAAATCAGAAAGAAATCTGTATATCCTGAGGATAATTATTTGTTCATGGTATCTGCAATCAAGGAAGATGGCACTTATGCAGTGTGGACAAGTTGGAATGAAACAAGTCAATCTTTGAATTATGGTCATTATGATTTGCAGAGCATGGATGACTGTGAAAAGGTGTTTGCAGAATTTTATAATAATGGAAAGTAAAAGTGTGGGAATCCTAGTCACAAGATTAGGATTCCCAGATATTTTACCAAACAGCCTTGAACTGCACATTGATTTAATAGTATACTATAAGTAAGAAGAGAAAGGGAATTTACAGGATGGCAAAGAAAACCAAAGATTTAAAACCAGATATTGTGTTAAAGAACTACTGGAATGATAATGAACAGTTTGCAGACCTGTTTAATGCAGTTCTCTTTGAAGGAAAACAGGTTATTAAGCCAGAGGAACTGGAAGATGTTGATACAGAAGAATCTTCTGTGCTGGAACATAGAGAGTATGCTGAATCTATCAAAGCATCCAGAGACAATATAAAAGTACAAAAGAAATCATCTGTATATGGAGTGCAATTTGTACTGCTTGGTTTGGAAGGGCAGGAGCATATTCATTATGCAATGCCTATGAGAGTCATGGGTTATGATTATGGTTCATATAAAAAGCAGTATGACAGTAATGCCAAGAAATATAAGACAGCAGAAGGCATGAATGAAGATGAATATTTGTCAAGGATGAAAAAGACGGATAAATTTATCCCAGTCATAACAATAGTTGTTTATTATGGAGAGAAGCCTTGGGATGGAGCAATATCTCTGCATGAGATGTTAAATATCCCAGAGGAAATGACGAAATATATAAATGATTATAAAATGTTGCTGATTGAAGCAAGGAAGAATAATCTGACATTGCATAACATGAATAATGTAGATTTCTTTAATCTACTGGAGATTTTATTGGATAAGAGTAAATCCTCGAATGAAACAAGAGAAAAAGCTATAAACTATGCAAGAGAGCATGATGTTGAGAAATCTGTTATTATGACAGTAGCAGGTGCTGTAAATTGTAAAATTGATTACAATGCACTGGATAAGAAAGGAGATGCTGATATGTGTACTATATTTGAAGAAACAAGAACAGAAGGAGAGGCAAAAGGTATCATTGAAGCTGGCTTTGATTTTGGACTTTCTGAAAATGACATTTTAGAGAGATTGCAGAAAAAACTGAATGTATCTTTACAGATGGCGCAGGAGTATCTTAAAATGTTTGGAAAGAAAACAGTATAAAAGGAAAGTTAAGTTGATGAATCCCCTCCCAAAGAGGGGATTTTGTAAATTACAAACAGACAGGTATCTGTCTGTTTGATGAAGTGCTATAAATGCAGTAAAATCCATGGTTTTGAGCATTTTAAGCCCAAGTTTTTGGGTGGTATTTGCCTATAATATAGAGAGAAAATATAGTAAAAAAGATTATGCTTCTAAGAACAGAAAAATGGTTGTAACATTTAGTGGAAGTTATGGTTATTTGCTAAAAAAGGATGTAATCATATCATTTCTTTTGGGAGGTGGATATTACCATATATCTGTGCAACTTCCCTTTTTCCTTTTTTAGAAGCTGTCTTTTTTGTCATTTTATTTAAGAGAAATTTACATTTTTTGGAATATTTTGTCATTTATTGCTTATAATATATTAACCCCACAAAGGGGGAAGCCCTGCTTTAAAGGGCTTGCAACCTGTAAGTGCAAAAAATGATATTGGGGAATGATTGTACATAAACAGTCATTGTTTCAAAGGATTCACTGCATGTCACCTTAAATGGAACAGGTTAGCTGAAATTACAAAATAAGCCTTAAACATCTTATAAAAAGGAGTTTAGGGCTTATTTTTTATGTCTCTGTTTTCTGTTGTTGATTTCTTCTTTACGGATGCTGATTTCCTGTAGTTCTTCATCCGTTGGTTCAAAGTTCACAATATCCTGGACCTTACAATTTAATATAAGGCACAGTTCATTGAGGGTAGTGGTGTTGATTGGTTCAGAGTGGCTCATTCTGCGAAGTGTGTTGCTGGATATACCCCAGTAATAAATGAGCTGATATTTGGTTAGTTTCTTCTTTTCCAGAGTAGACCAGAAAGGTTCATAATTTATCAAGTAGGTATGCCTCCTTCCCATTAAGATAAGTAACCATATTATGTATAACAAATTGCTAATATTATTCTAGTATCAATGCAATTTATTGAAAATCTGCCATATGTTGCATTGGCAATATGTTGAACATAAAAACCTTGATAAAGTAGGTGGAGATGCGCTATAATCATAAAGTGATGTAGGGGCAATATGTTGAATATAAAAATTGAAATTTTTTTCTATTTTTTGAAACCTTTTTGAAACAGGCACTCTCCCTTATATAGAAAGCAGGAAAGGGAGTGAAAAAATGGCAAAAGAAATCAGAGGAACTGTTCAGCAGAACCCTATTATGTTGGAGCAATGCTGTATATTTGCAGTGGAGCAGAAAGAAGGTTCTTACCTAGTAGTGTCTACAGATTTACAGGCAAGTAAAGATAACATCTTTGTAGAACAGGGGCAGGAAATCTATATCAAAGGCAGTGGTATAGAAGATATGAAGTTTAAAGGAGTTGTAGTTACACAACAGGCAGAGATTAAGATAAGCAAGGATGCTGTCAGAAAGAGCAATTAATTTATCAGGGAGGATGAGCATATGGATGACACAAAATGTTGGGAAGAACTGATTATAGGAAATAAACCAGTACAGTGTGAAAAGTGCAAGGGAAAGGTGCTTTATGTAGGTGGAGGAAAATATCGGTGTGAAACCTGTGGAAGTGAGACCTTAGATGATTATGGAAAAGTAAAAGAGTACTTAGAAGAGTATGGACCTTCCCCAGCACTTGTAGTCTCTAAAGCAACAGGAGTGTACCCTGAGATTATAGAAATGTTCCTTAAAAAAGGAAGATTGGAAATTCCAGAGGGCAGTAAATATTATCTCAAATGTGAGAAATGTGGATGCAGCATCCGTTATGGAAGATTTTGCCCTTCCTGTGTCAGGGAACTTACGGGAAGCATTAAGGCACTTTTCAATGAAGATGTAGGTGAAAGACCACAATATGAAATGAAAGGCAGAATGCATTATTTTAATTGCAGAAAATAAAAAAGAGAAAAAATAAAGAACAAAGGGAGAAAAATTATGGGCTTAGGAATATACCATTTATGGAAACATCTTTTTTATGATAAAAAGTTTTCAAAAATTAAACAGGAATGTGATAACAAAATTGAGGATGAAATGCAGCAATTTTGTGAAAAAACAGCAGCTAAGTATGGGATATGTAGACATACAGATATAAGTGCTTTGTATAACAGCATTCTGGATACAAGTTATTATCTTGAAAAAGTACCAATGAAAAATGAAGATGCAGTTGACTTTCTGGAAAAAGAAAGACAAGACATTTTAAATCGCAAGGATGCAATGTTTGATAGAATCAGCAAACTTCCAGTTGAAGGAAAATTTTCTTCAGATAGAAGTTCAATAGAGATAGGAAGAAATTGTGGGCTCCTCAGTAAGGGTGGCTATAATGAATTATTGACAAAGGCAAAAAAATATATTGAGAATGGTGGTGAGGCTCCGACAGAAGAATACTTACAATATATTTACAATGTGCTCCCTCGTATTCTTGATAATATTGATAGGGATATCGCAATTCTTCAAAAGGGTATTCACGGAGAAGAACTGGTAAGGCAGCAGCTAAAATTATATGAGGGAAAATATAAAGTACTGGAAAATATTGTTATTGATTCCGTGGATTCACAAGGAAATACATCAGAGGTAGACACTTATATTATCACAGATAAAGGACTTGTAGTAGCAGAAATAAAAAATTATGGAAACGAAAACCAGAGACTGCATATTACCAACGATGGAAGATGGATCATAGAAGATGCACACTATGGGAGAATACTGAAAAGAATTGACAAATCTCCAATAGAGCAGAATGCCAGACATTGCCTTGCAGTAGAAAGATTGCTGAAAGAAGAGTTTGGTGAAGAGTGTGATATTCCAATTATTCCAGTTGTCTTTATTGCTAACAACAAAGTAAGTATTCAGAATGAAAGCAGGAGTGCAGTGATTCGAGTGTCTGAATTCTATACTTTCATTAATTCCATATCAGGTGGGATGACAGTTCCTAAAAAGGTGCAGGAGGAAATAGAGAGAGTATTAAAGGATAAAGACATAGGAGCGAGAGATTTTTCAGTAGACAGCAGACGCCAGATGATGGACGGATTGGAACAGGTAGAAAAAGTATTTACACAGTATGTATTGTACAATCATGAGGTGGCAAAGGAATATCCAGAAGTTGTAAAGAAACATGTTCCCTATTTGAGCATGACTCCGATTGTAATTCTTTTGGCAATACCATATCTATTGATTTTAATTTTGCTGAAAGAGTGGACAACCAGGTTTAAAATTTTTTTGTGTATTACTTATTCAGCGATGATTATAAATGTGCCCATTGGAATACTCGTTGGAATAATTGTATTTTTCATATTATTTCTTTAGATAGAGATGCCTTGAATGACGGTGCAGGATTGGGAACATGGGAATAAAAGAAATGATACACAGATAGCAGAGGACTTATGAGGCTGACAAATGATGGTAAGCCCGATATAATAGTAGTGGGATTTATTAACTTATGAGGAGATGGACATATGGAACCTTCAAATGAATTGAGGCAAGCACTCAAAGAATACAAAGAGGGGAAGTCAGAGGCTTTTACCACTTTGTATGAGGAATCCAGTAAGTATGTGTACACCTGCATTTACAAGGTAATGTCAGGGAATGACAATGTTCAGGACATTATCAATGACATCATGCAGGATACTTATGTGGAAATCAGTAAATACATAACACAGCTTGAGGATGAAGAGAAATTCTTATCCTGGGCAGGAACTATAGCAACCAGAAAATGCTATGCATATCTGAAAAAGAATAAGAAGTATGTGTTGCTCAATGAGGAAGATAACACATTTGAGAACCTTTCAGACAGTGACAGTATCATTCCAGAGGAAGTGATGCAGGATAGGGAGAAGCAGAGACTGGTAAGGGAGATTATTGAAACCCAGCTTACGGAAATGCAGAAGCTCTGTATCACTGCTTATTATTACAATGATAAGAAGCAGTCAGAGATTGCAGAGGAACTTGGAATACCAGAAAATACTGTTAAAACAAACCTTTCCAGAGCAAAGGCTAAAATCAAAGATGGAGTCTTGGATTTGGAGAAGAGAGAGGGTACAAAGCTCTACAGTGTTGCACCATTCCTGTTATTGCTTTTCAAGGAAGATGTTCAGGCGGCAGTTGTACCGAAAGAAGTTACAGAAAGTATTATGTCTGCTGTATCAGAAATAGCAGGTGCAGGAGTAGGAGCTGCATCCAAAGGAATTATAGGTAAGATTGCATCAGCATCTTTGAAAACCAAAATCATAGCAGGAGTAGTTGCGGTTGGTGTACTTGGCGGTGTTGCAGGAACAGTATATGTGGTAGGCCAGCAACGGGAAGAAAGTGTTGCAAATGAAACAGTTATTGTGAATGATGCAGAAAATCAAGGACAGGATGATTTTACAGAGACAGAGTTGGAAAACACAGAGAATACCACAGATTCAGAATCTGTGGTGCAAACTGAGGGAAATGATGTTTCTGTTGAAACTGTAAATGGTTATCAATATACAGAAGGAGACCTTGTAGAACATGAATATTTCTATGTTGTGGATGAGTTTTTAAATGATCATGCTCCTTTTGATCCATATATAAATGAAGCATGGTTTTGGGAATGTGAAGAGACAGGAGAATCTAGTGAATATATCATAAATGGAAGTCTGAATATATATTCAAACTTTCATGATGAAGGGATATGGATTGGTTACACAAAAGAAAATGTAGAGGTTCATGTGACACATAAACCATATGATTGGGTTGTTATTCGATTTATAGAAAAAGAAGAGGATGGTGGACTATGGTATAGCTTCATGGTAAAGGAATCTGAATTTAATGCAGTAGCAACAAAGGTTGAATAAAAAAGCAACTGCGGAGCAGTTGATAGTATTTTTTGAAAAGGAGAGTGAATTTTTATGAAGAAAAATAAAATTTTAGTAATGGTACTTATTATGGCAATGACACTTATGGTTGGTGGATGTGGAGATAAGAAAGACACATCTACAGTTGAAACTTCTGTTGATGAAGTAGTAGAAACTACAAATAATGAAGAAGAAACTGTAGAAGATAAAGTAATTCCAGATGGAGATATTGTTTTCTATGAAGAAACTGGAATGTCAGAATACACAGTAATTGGTGATTATGAAGATATTGAAAAAGAAATAGTTACTGATAAGGAAATTCCTGTATATTCAGAAGATGGTATTGAAGTTGGACATACTAAGGTTGGGGTAACTATTAAGTTTGAATCCAAAAATGTTAGAACTACTTGGTATAAATTTAAAAACCCTGTAGAGGGAACTGATTACGAGTATTTGTATATGAGTAAAAATCATTTTTACACTGAATCAGAAAATACATTAACACAAGACGAAATTCTTGATGCTATTAAAACAAGATTTTCTGATGCTAATATGGGTTATACATTACTTGATGCTCCAACAGATGATATGGAAAGTCTTGAGTTTAGTGTTTCAAAAGAAGAAACTATAGCAGATTTGATTGTAGATACTTATCTTTATGAAGAGAAAGAACTTTACTACTATTTGACTTTTTATGTTGAAGCATTGGATAAAGAGGATGAACTTAATTATTGGTTTAAAATTTACTATAAAGATAATCTAAATAGTGTTACACAAGAATCCAATAATGAAACATCTGCAACAAATACTGCTACAGAAGTAAATACTGCTTCTGTAGATAATACACCAGTAAGTAGTGAACCTGTTGTAGAAACTCCAGTTGTTGATAATAGTAAATATACACCTGATGAAGCTATTGCAATGATTAGAAATCATCATGAATCTAATGGTATGATTTGGGACCCAAGTATTAAAGAATTTGCATCTTGGGGTACAGGATGGTTTAGTTTAGATAAAAATTCTCTTATGAATGAGATTAAAAATGATTTTGCAGGATATCAATATGGTGATGGAGCTGGAAACAGTACAACTAATTATTATATGGAAGTAACTAGTTCAGATGATGATTATGTTTATGTTACTGTATGGGGATGTGATTAAATATATATAAGACTTGGATTTTTTCCAAGTCTTTTTTTAACCTTATTATTATCTTTTTTTAAATAAGACTTATTATGCGGAAGTTTATAATTATACTAGTCTTAAAGTTATAAAATGGCATAGAATAGAGGAGAAGTAAGCATATATATAATATATATACTTACAACCAAAATTGTAAATATGATTGCTACTATAAATTGAATAATGAACCATTTTTTATTAGTTTTATACTCTTCATCAAATGATGGAAAATGTTTTCCTTGTATTGTGCAAAGATAACCTAAAAAGGAATATATGTATGCTAACATGTAGCAAGATATAGTTGATTCTAATAGATTGTAGTTTTTACAATAAAAAAAATACTGTATGGAGGCTAATATTACCATGTATAAACAGGAGAAAAACCAAGTAAATAAATCAAATATTAATAAATCTCTATCTGTTTTCTTATTACTAATTTTCGCACTTTCTTTTGTTTTCGCCTTTGCTTTATCTTTTTTAAATAAAAATTTATCAGCTAACATATTATCACCTTTCTCACAATTTTTGTTTTCATTCCTCTTTAGTTGTCTTTTTTATTTTTTATTGTCTCCATTGCATGAATTAGGACATTATTTTACAGCTTTATATCACAAAAGGGATAAGAATATTAGCTTTGCAATAAAAAAATAAAATTTATTCTACTGATTGGAGCCAATTTTCAATTAGGGAATCATTTGACATATTGTTGAATGGTATGTATTTGAAGTATATATATTGTAATGGGGAAAGGCTACTTACTTCAAAGTAGAGTAGCCTTTTTGCCACTTTTATTTAAAAGGTACATCATCAATGCTTAGAATTGGTTCTGTTAGTTCTGGCTTTCTGGATTTGCTGTTTTGGTTAATAATAATGTAAACAAAGAACAATAGATTCTTGAATTGTGTCTTGCTCTTTGGCTTGTATTTTGGAATCAATGTAGCCATCCTGGCATTAAATTCCTGATTAAGTGAATCCATAAAGCTGTCATTTAAAGTGAATTTCTTGGTTCCTGAGGATTTCTTCCGTTCATTTACAATGGAAATCAGGGTGCTTTGCTCTGTGAACTGCATTTTCATTGTTTTACTTTGGAAAGGAAGAGCACCTTTCCTTTCAATTGCCTGATTGATAAGCAGGTATTCCAATCTCTTAATATGTTTATTAGTATCTTTTTCACTTTCTGCGAAATTAAGTACTTTGATGATATAGTCAAAAGTAAAAATATCAGAAAGTTTTCTCAGTGATTTATATTCTTTTTTGTACAGATTGCTCTGTAGAATTTCTGCAAGCATTTTTCTCTGTTCATTATCTAAATCAGTGGGGATACTTTTGCCATGATGAAGTACATTACAGAGAATATCCTTTGTGACAGGATTCTTATATAAAACTTTAAGGGCTTCCAAAAGTTTTTCTCTGTCCTCTTCAACAGTTTCAATCTTATGTTCTTCTGGCTGATAATAAAAACTTGTTACAGGAACATTTAATCTCTTTTGTAATTCATCAATTAAACGGTCAGGGTAATAATAATACTGATTCTGGAAAGCAGAATAGGCACTGTTGAACAGTTTCTGGTAGTCTATTTTTAACTGCATCTGTCTTGTAAAATACAGAGCTTCACCAATAGCAGGATTCTGTGTTTTCAGCATGTTTAAAAGACTTTCCAGATACTCATTCTGTGTAATGCCACCAACTAATGTGTCAGTATTACTCATAACCACAATTTTGAAATGATGTATGGTGTCAATAATGGTAATAGGTGAGCTATCTCCCTTATGAAAGGTATAACGGGATTTTTCAGAATCATCTTCGGAAGGTGCAGAAAGAACTTTTATTTCTTTCTCAGTTGATTCAGTAAATGCTCCATTTGAAAAATATCTGTTTCCGAATATTGTTACGGAAAGAGAAGAAGCAGAATCCTGTATTAGAATAAGGTCCTTTCCAGCATCATTTACAAAATGTATATGCTCATTTTGCAAGCAGTTGATGAATATAAGTTTTTTCCCTGTTTCATTACTGATTTTGATATGGTTGTAAGATGAAGCCATACCAAGAGAAGGCAGTTTAATATAAGCATCTGTGGATGCTGTGGGTGCAGAAGCAGAGGTATTTGCCATCACACTGTCAGTAGCCTTATAGGCATGGAATCTTGCAAGTTGCATTTTTGCCTGATTTAAAAAGTCTTTCAGCAAATAAGTGAGAGTGAAAAAATGTGTAACAGGTTTTGAAATTGTTTTGGCACTCACATGTTCATCACCAGTCTTATAAAAGAAAGCAAATTCATCTGTCATCATATCTAAAGCAACAGATGTAAATTCTTCAAGCATTTCAAGAGAAACATTTCCCTTTGAATAGGCTTCCATAACTTTTGTGGTAGTTTCAAAATAGTTTAGCTGGGTTTCTTTATCCTGTGGTAAGGTTGCATTGACATATAAATTGTTACTGCAAAGATTGGTGTTGTTTCCAATAACAAATTCTAAGGTGTATTTTCCATCTTCCAATTCTGCAAAATATTTTCCTGGAAGGGTAATGATTCCCACCATCTTTCCTGTATTCTTTTCTTCAGGAGTGGAGACTTCTGAAAAAGAAGCTGCTTTTGGAGGAATAGAGCCAACCTGATAGTATGTGTTATTATCTGTAAGTTTCAGTATACGGATTCTGGTAAATTCAGCAGTAGGTCTTTGCTGTATAATAACTGCATGGTTTAACTGGATTACATTGCCTGAGGAATCCTTTTGAGGTCTGAATCTGTTAAAAGCCTGTTCAATTTCATCAATGTTCATCAGTTTAGGATTGAATACAGCAAATACAGGGGTGCTTTCAGAACTGTATTTGGTAAAATTTGTTCCAGCATCCAACAGGGAAGTAGCAAGGATAGTATCTGCTTCTCCCTCATTGTTGTAAAGGTCATCATTGTTTGTGATATGGTCAAAGATGATATTGTTATAGGTGACAGTTCCATCATCATTTGTTGTATAGCCTTTATCATCAGAGGTAACAGAATAACATTTCTGTCCCATATTCAGTAAGGATTTTTCAATTTTCTTAATCATTTCCTTGCTGTTCAGACGGATATATGGTTTGCTTTCTTTTAAAGCAGTATCCATTACCAGATTTTCAAAGGTACTCTGTTCTGAAAATCTTACATCAACAGACTTAAATACAGGTTTATAGTTTTTATCTTCAAATAAAGTTATGCTGTCAAATGCCATACAGCACATACTTTCATAAGTGGCAGTAATAAAGGTATAGGAATCAGCCAGTTTATCATTTATCAGCTTCATTATGGATTCAATAGTCTGGGCTCTGAAAATGTTGGCAGAAATCAGATTCTGACATTCATCAATAACAATCCTGAGTTTATATTCAGGATGCTCTTTTTTAAATTTTCGGATATCCAGTATCTTATCATAGACAGCAGAAATCTGACGGATGTTCTGGTCATTTTCTTCCAGTCTGACACCTTCAATCAGAGCTTCAAAGGAATAAGCATCACTGGCTTCATTCTGCACATTTTGTACCCTATTGGGGCAGATAAGACATAGGAGTTGTTTTTCTTCTGATTCTGCTTTTAATTCTTTGAAGATGGCATCAATGGAGTAGGTTTTTCCTGAACCTGTTGGAGCAATAATAAGACTTTTGGCACCATTATTAAGAGCAATAAGACTTTTAATATATTCCATGTTTCCTTCATTAGGGTATTTTGTCAGCTTCTCTGTAAAAACTCTTTTAGTGACGGTAGGTTGATAGTCTGTGTTATACAGAAGTTTCAAGACATATCTGGAATTGCTAAGAAAATCCTCGAATCTGTCTCTGGAAGGGTCTGGTGGGTCTATTTCCAGAATTTTATAAGTATCACTCATAAGGAGTCCTCCTCTTCAATAGTTAAAATAATTGTAAAACAGATGTTGATAAATGTAAATTGTATGAAGAGAACTCTATTCATGAGTAAAATGCCAACAAACCCAGTAAAATCAATGCTTTGGAAAGAATTGGAGTGTGAAAAAAACTGAAATTTCTTATAAATAACAGGAGAAAAAAATAACTGCTTCTAAAAAGAAAAGGAGATGGAATAGTACATATAATAAGAAGTGTTGTAGACAGGAAAATAAAGTAAGGTATTTCTTTTAATAAAAACTGACATTTTTTAAGTAGGAAAAGTTCTAAAAATCCAGTATTTATGCGGATTGTGAGCATTTTGGGGATGAAATGAGAGTAATTCATGGAAGAGAGAAAAGTAACATTTAAAAGATTGGGGAATTAAGGGATTTATGCTCATTATTTCATCTGCTTACAGTTGTCATTCCGATAGTTTAGTGGTACTATGGTATTAGTAATATATTGAATATACCAATGGATTAAAAACATAGTTTTGGGGTATTACAAGGGGTGAACAAATGAAAAAGCAGATTAAATTATTTCTAACAGTATTCCTATTTACTTTTTTAATTGAGAGTGTGCAAGTACAAGCAGAAGAACTCTCACTTAATCAGTCTAAATTGACTGTTAATGTGGGGGATGCTTATGACCTGGATGTAATTGGTACTGAGAAAATACCTGTCTGGACTTCTTACAATGAAAATGTGGTAAAAGTGGACAAAGATGGTGTTATCACTGCCAAAAGAACTGGAAGTACAACAATTAAAGCAAGAGTTGGTTTTACATATAAGACCTGTTCTGTAAAAGTAGTAAATTCCAGTATCAAATTAAATAAGAGTGCAGCAACCATTTATACAGGTGGAACATCTGTTAATACTGTTCAGTTAAAAGCAACAGTAAAAGGTGCATCCAAAACAACCACTTGGATGAGTGAAGATGAAAGTATTGCTACAGTAGATGATAAAGGTAAAGTGACTTCTGTTGGAGAAGGTACTACCAATATTGTAGCAACAGCAAATGGAAAAAGTGCATACTGCCAGGTAACAGTAAAGAATAGTTCTATTTCATTAAATATGGATTCTATGCAGCTTAGTACTAAAGGAAATGGAAGTTCCATTAAACTTACACCAAGTATTGTAGGTTCAAAGAAAAGTGTGAAATGGACTACATCTGATAAAAGTGTTGCAACAGTAAGTGGTGGTAAGGTTACTGGTAAGAAAGAAGGAACAGCAACTATTACAGCAACAGCAAATGGTGTATCAGCTGCTTGTGAAGTTACAGTAGTGAATGGTCTTATTTCCATTAATGAAGAGAAAATGCTTCTTTATAATGGGGAATCAAAGACTTTAAAAACCAATGCTGGAAAGAAAGATACTGTAAATTGGAGCAGTTCTGATACAAGTGTGGCAACTGTAGATAATGGTAAAGTTCAGGCAGTAGGAACTGGAACTGCTGTTATCAGTGTTGAAAGTAATGGAAAAACAGATACTTGTGAAGTAACAGTAAAAGACACTGTAACAAGCATTGCAGAGGATGAAATCAAACTTAGAACAAAAGGAACTGATAAAACCTATAAATTGAATACAAGTGTTATAGGTAGAAAAAGTTCCATTAAATGGACTACATCTGATAAGAAGGTTGCTACAGTCAGTGGTGGTAAAATAACAGCAAAGAAAGCTGGAACAGCAACTATTACAGCAACTGCCAATGGAGTTTCTGATAGTGTGACTGTTACAGTGGAAGATTATATTCCAACCATTAAATTAAATCAGAGCAATTACACTTTATACACTGTAAAGGGTAATACAATCACATTAAAAGCAACGGTGGATGGTCTAAGTAAAACTGTGACTTGGAATAGTTCCAACACAAATGTTGCAACAGTAACTAATAAAGGAAAAGTAACTGCTGTTGGTGAAGGTGATACCATTATTTCTGCAACAGCAAATGGTGTAACAGCAGAATGTATTATCACAGTCAGGGAAAGTAAAGTTATTCTTGAAAAAGAAAATATTCATCTGGATAAGGGAGAAAAAGATAATATCCCTGTAGATGTAATTGGTAAGAGTCAATCCATTAAGTGGGCTTCTACTAACAGTAAAGTAGTAAATGTTAAAAATGGTGTTGTTACAGCCAAGAATTATGGTGAAGCAGATATTAAAGTAACAGCAAATGGTGTAACATCCATATGCCATATAAATGTATCTGAATGTACACATAGCTTTGATGAAGGAACAGTAACAACAGAGCCAACTTGTACAGAAGAAGGTGTTAAAACCTATACTTGTTCTGTTTGTGGTTATTCTTATACAGAGAGCATTCCAACCATAGAGCATAGCTGGAGAGAATGGGTAACTACAAAAGAAGCAACTGAAACAGAAGTAGGGGAACAGAAACATACTTGTACAGTATGTGGTAAGGAAGAAACAGAAATTCTTCCTATGTTGGAGCATACCCATAAGTATGATGCAACTGTTACAGCACCAACCTGTACAGAAGATGGTTATACCACATATAAATGCAAGTGTGGGGATAGTTATACTGGAGATACAGTTCCAGCAACAGGCCATAGCTGGGGGGAATGGATTGTAACAAAAGAAGCAACTGAAACTGAAAAGGGTGAGCAGAAGCATATCTGTTCTGTATGTAAAGCAGAAGAGGTTTCAGATATTCCTGAATTGAGTCATACCCATAAATATGAACCAACTGTAACAGACCCAACCTGTACAGAAGATGGTTATATAACTTATACTTGTAGTGGTTGTGGAGACACTTATACAGGAGATACAATTCCAACAACAGGTCATAGTTGGGGAGAATGGATTGTAACAAAAGAAGCAACTGAAACAGAAACAGGATTAAAGAAACATATCTGCTCTATATGTGAAGCAGAGGAAACAGAAACAATTCCAGTAGCTGAACATATTCATAAATATAATGAAAGTATTGTAACAGACCCAACCTGCACAAAAGAAGGTTATACCACTTATAAATGTGCTTGTGGAGATAATTATAATAGTGATTATGTAGAAGCTTTAGGTCATAATTATTCAGAAGAATGGACTATAGTACAAGAACCAACATGTACAGAAAATGGATGGAAAGAGCAGCAATGTACCAGATGTGGATGTGCAGAAGGTGGACAATTTATTACAAAAACAGGACATAGTTATGATGAGGGTACAGTAACAACAGCAGCTACTTGCACAGCAGATGGAGAAAAAGTATACACTTGTTCCAGTTGTGGAGATACAAAGACAGAAACCATAGGAGCAACAGGCCATACTTACGGTGTGTTTGAAGAAACATTAGCACCAGCAGATTTTGAAACATTTGGTACTGCTAATATGGTATGTCCTGCTTGTGAAACAACATTATTCTCAGATTTAACAGCAGTGTTAGTTGACTTAGGTGATGGTAACTCAGAAACAATGTATGGTTATTATGATTATGATGAAGCAAAAACTTG
>X314_Red_Deer__coassemble_37_pt1 | contig 28856 bp, 31 predicted proteins | sample X314_Red_Deer__metabat2_high_PE_002 | metagenome-assembled genome bin X314_Red_Deer
CCATACTATTTACTCCCTTCATATTTTCAAACATACGTTCGAGTGTTTTATAGCCAAATTACCATTATCATTTTATACTAATTTCCTTATAATGGAAAGAAAAATTTTTATTATTTTGAAAAATAATTTGTATAAGGTATAGAAAGCGGCTATAATAATATTATATAATTGTACACAAATAATGGGTTTTAGATAAATATGCGTATCTAATCTCTAAATTGCAGAAAAATTCACTGCAATATTGCTTGCGTATCGCATACGCAGTAAGGTTTTTCTATGAAAAAAAATATCAAACACTTTTTTATTTTAACAGCTTTGGCAGCCGGTACAATTCATGTGATTAACCGTTTTATCGATGTTACAGCTGAAATTAAAAATATTTTAAAATCGGAAAATGGAAATCAGTACGAATGGAAAAATGGTAATATTTACTACACCAAACGAGGAACAGGTTCTCCAATCTTATTAATTCACGACTTAAATCCACTCAGCTCTTCATATGAATGGTCCAAGCTTGTGAAAAAACTTGAGAAAAAGCACACGGTTTACACAATTGATTTGTTAGGATGTGGACGTTCCGAAAAACCATATCTCACTTATACAAATTACCTTTTCGTACAGCTGGTAACCGATTTTATTAACAACATTATTGGAGAAAAAACAACCATCATTACTACCGGTTCCTCTGTATCCTTTGCAGTCCTTGCAAATAATATGAATAAAAACATTATCAGCAAAATTATTGCAATTAATCCTGCTGATTTCAAAAAATTCGAAGATACTCAGGATAAATTCTCTGCTTTGAAAAAAACTTTGCTGGAGTTTCCAATTGTCGGAACTTTCATTTACAATATCAGAACAAGTAATTCCTATATTACTAAAGCATTTCGTGAAGAATATTTTGCGAAGCCCCAGTTACTTTCTTCCAAACTGATTGATGCATATTATGAGGCTTCTCATATTCATCACAGCCGCGGAAAATATTTGATGGCAAGTATTGAAGGTCACTACACAGAGAACAGTATTGTTCATGCTTTAAAAAAACTTGATATTCCACTCTACATTATCCAAAGTAGATATGGAAACAATTTTATTAGCCAAACAGATGCGTACTGTCACTTAAACTCTAATATTGAAGCAGCGTATATCTCTAATTGCAAGAAACTTCCTCAATTAGAAGCTCCTGATAAAATTTCCGAAATGCTTCGCATGTTTTTAGATGATTAAAAAAAAGGTTTTTACATTTCATCCTACGATGATTTTGTAAAAACCTTTTTTATTCCCCTGTTTTCTAATTTCTTTCCCCAATTTTAAATTAATTTTATAATGGCATCTTTGTTGGTGTTCCTGCTTTTCTTGGATAAGCCTTTGGTGTCGGCTTTACTTTATTGATGATAACAAAGGAACGTTTCTGCTCATACAAATCAAATTTATGAACATCTGTTACTTTTCCACCTAGAACAGCAATGGAATGCTTTGCATTATTTACTTCTTCTTCAATCTCCCCTGATTTATAAGAAATAAATTTACCATTTGTTTTTACAAACGGAATACAATACTCTGACAGAGTGGATAGATTTGCCACGGCACGAGATACACATAGGTCAAATTGTTCACGATATTCTTTATTTTTACCTAATTCCTCTGCTCTCGCGTGAATCGTTGTTATTCTTTTTAATTGTAAGGCTTCTATCACTTCATTTAAAAAAAGAATTCTCTTATTTAATGAATCTGCCAAAACAATTTCAACTTCCGGAAAAGCAATTTTTAATGGAATACCGGGAAATCCGGCGCCTGTTCCCATATCTAAAATTTTCACTTTTTTTTCTAAATCAATCACTTTACAAAGAGAAATACTGTCTAAAAAATGTTTCTCAATAACTTCATCAAATTCAGTAATCGCTGTCAGGTTCATTACTTTATTTTTTTCTATGAGCATTTCATAGTAACAAAGAAACTGTTTTATCTGTTCGTCAGATAACTCTATTCCTAAATCCTCTAAGCCCTGATGAAATTTTTCTAAATTATATTCCATAGTTTACTCATGCCTTTCTTTTTATCATTTTAAAAAGCGTTCATAAATATTTCTATCTATTTATTTCTGGTGCTCCTGTTGGTAATGAATCTGCTCCATGTAAACTAATAACACGGATACATCTGCCGGAGAAACTCCGGAAATTCTTCCGGCCTGTCCGATGGATAAAGGTTTATAAAGTTTTAACTTCTGACGTGCTTCAATTCTAAGACTTGGAACTTCATCATAATTAAAATCTTCAGGAATCTTCTTTTTCTCTAACTTCTTAAAATGCTCCACCTGCTTAATCTGTCTTGTGATATAACCATCATACTTGATGTTAATGTTTACCTGTTCAATAACATCATAAGGTAATTCAGGTCTTTCCTTATCAATTGGCGCAAGCTTTTCATAATCAAGTTCCGGTCGACGAATTAATTCTGTTAAAGTTGTTCCTGTATTTAAAGGAATACTTTCATAGGATTCTAAAAGTGCCTGAACTTCTTTATTTGCACCAATTTTTACATTTGCCACACGTTCGATTTCTTCTTTAATTAATTCTTCTTTTTTACAAATCCAATCGTAACGCTCCTGTGAAATTAATCCAATTTCATAACCTTTTTTAGAAAGACGCAGATCCGCATTATCCTGTCGTAAAATGAGACGATATTCCGCTCTTGAAGTCATCATGCGGTAAGGTTCGTGATTTTCTTTTGTTACAAGATCATCAATTAAGACTCCAATATAAGCCTCAGAACGATCTAATACTAACTGCTCTTTTCCAAGAATGCTCATGGACGCATTAATTCCTGCCACAAGTCCCTGGCAGGCAGCTTCTTCATAACCGCTGCTTCCATTAAACTGTCCGCCGGAAAAAAGTCCTTTAATATTTTTAAATTCCAGACTTGCATATAACTGATTTGGATTAATGCAGTCATACTCAATCGCATAAGCATTACGAACAATTTTCACATTTTCAAGTCCCGGCAATGTACGATACATTTCATGCTGAACATCCTCCGGAAGTGAAGATGACATTCCACCTACATACATTTCATTGGTATTGATTCCTTCCGGCTCAATAAAAATCTGATGACGATCTTTATCCGCAAATTTCACAACCTTATCTTCAATGGAAGGACAATAACGGGGACCTGTTCCTTCTATAATTCCTGCATAAATTGGAGAACGATCCAGATTATTACGAATAATCTCATGGGTTTTCTCATTGGTATAAGTCAGCCAACAGGAAACCTGATCAATCTGAACATCATCCGGATTTGTGGTAAAAGAAAATGGAACAACTCTCTCATCACCTTTTTGCTCCTGCATCTTTGAAAAATCGATGGATTTTTTATCAATTCTTGCCGGAGTACCTGTTTTAAAGCGGAATATTTCTACCCCATGTTCTAGTAAAGACGCTGTTAGATGATTTGCAGCCTGTAACCCATTTGGTCCGGTGTATGTAATCATCTCACCTGTTAAACATCTTGCATTAAGATAGGTTCCGGTACAAAGAACAACAGCTTTACAGTGATAGGTTGCGCCGGAAACGGTTTTTACTCCTGTGATTCTCTGTTTTTTTACAACACCGATATCTTTTCTTTCCGTTTCATTTTCAGCAGTATTTCCGGAATTATTTTCATAAATTTCTCCCTCTGCTTCAGAAACATTCTGAATACCTTCTACAGGAATTTCCTCCGTAATAATTTCTGAAACCTCTGCCTGACGAATTGTTAAATGCTCTGTATCCTGCAGTGTTTTTCTCATTTCCATACTGTAATTTGCTTTATCAGCCTGGGCACGAAGGGAATGAACAGCCGGACCTTTAGATTTATTTAACATCTTAGACTGGATAAAGGTTTTATCAATATTTTTTCCCATTTCTCCGCCAAGCGCATCAATTTCACGAACCAGATGACCTTTTGAACTTCCACCAATGTTCGGATTACATGGCATTAGTGCAATACTATCTACACTTACGGTAAAAATAATTGTTTCTAAGCCAAGTCTTGCACAGGCTAACGCTGCTTCGCATCCAGCATGACCTGCACCAACAACTACTACATCATATGTTTCTTCTACACAGCTTTTTCTAACCTCTGCAGACATCTTATTTCCTTCTTTCTAATCAGTTTAATTTCATTTACTACTTACAACGTATTAAAAAAATACTATAGTCACAAATTATTAATTCATGACTTAATTATTAAATTATTTTCCCATACAGAATTTACTGAATATTTCATTTACTAAATCATCTTCTACGGATTCACCAATGATATTTCCCAACTCTTGATATGCATTCATCAAATCAATGGAATAAAAATCTTCCGGCATTCCATCTTCAATACTCTGCTTTACTAACTGTAAGCTATTATGAGCTTCCTGTAAAGAATTTTTATGACGAATATTTGTAATATAAACCTCATCATTAAATGTAACTTCACCTGCAAAAAACATTTCCTTAACAGTTTCCTCTAACTCATCAATTCCTGTCTGTTCCTTTGCTGAAATAGAAATCATCTTTTTATCCAGATGATTTTTTAATTCCTCCATGGTTGTTACCGGACTTAAATCAGATTTATTTAAAAGAATGATTGCATTTCTCTCTTTTAACAACTCCATGATTTCATAATCATTTTCATCTAAAGCTGTTGAAGTATCCACCACGTAAATAATCAAATCAGCATCATTCAAATATTTCTTTGCTTTATCTACACCAATTTTTTCTACCACATCATCCGTGTCACGAATTCCGGCAGTATCAATAATATTTAAAAGAATTCCGTTTAAGTTAATCTGTTCTTCTAATACATCCCTGGTTGTTCCGGCAATATCTGTAACAATTGCACGCTCTTCACCAACAAGCGTATTAAGAAGTGAAGACTTTCCGGCATTCGGTTTTCCAACAATTACAGTAGAAATTCCTTCTTTTAACATTTTCCCATTATCGCTGTTTGCTAATAACTTCTTTATTCTAACGGCTGTTTCTTCTGCAATTTCTAAAAGCTGCTCCGGGTATCCATCTAAACTGATATGCTCCGGGTCATCTAATGCACTTTCGATAAATGCAATCTCATGCAATATTACACCACGAATTTCTTTGATTTTGTTTGAAACAGAACCTGACAACTGGCTCAGAGAGCTTTTTAATGCAAATTCATTCTTAGAATTTATCACATCAATGACGGATTCTGCCTGTGAGAGGTCAATTCTTCCATTTAAAAATGCACGTTTTGTAAATTCTCCCGGTTCTGCCGGTCTTGCACCGTACTTAATGACAGTTTCTAAGACCTTCTTCATTACATATACACCACCATGACAATCAATCTCAACGGTGTCTTCTTTTGTATAACTTTTTGGTCCTTTCATTACAAGAACCATAACTTCATCTATAACATCATCACCATCATGGATATGTCCATAATGGATGGTATGTGTTGGCATTTCGGATAATTTTTTCTGATTCTTCATCTGAAAAATCTGTTCAGTAATCGAAACCGCTTCCTCACCACTGATACGAATAATTCCAATACCTGAACTGCTCATGGCAGTTGCAATTGCTGCAATTGTATCTGTTTTCATATAATCTCCTTTTTGTGGACACATCCTTTACTCACAAAAATGGGCATCCAAAAAGGATACCCATTAATGCAAATATCACGCTTTTATCTCTTTAATGTAACAACAACATGTCTGTATGGCTCATCGCCTTCACTATGGGTTGTAACAAATCTGTCATTCTGTAATGCAGAATGAATGACTCTTCTTTCAAAAGGATTCATTGGCTCTAAAGTAACAGGACGCTTTGTTCTCTTTACTTTATAAGCAATATTTCTTGCAAGATTTTCTAATGTTTCTCTTCTTCTCTTGCGATAATCTTCTGTGTCAATTTTAACCTTTACATAATCTTCAGAATTTTTATTTACTGCAAGGTTTGTTAAATACTGAAGGGAATCAAGAGTTTGTCCTCTCTTTCCAATAAGAACGCCCATGTCCGCACCTTTTAATTCCACATCAATATTATTGCTATTTTCCTGTTTTGTGATAATAATTTCAACTTCTAATTTCATTGCGGCAAAAACCTGATTTAAGAAGTTTTTGATATTATCCTCTACAGTACATTTCTTACGAACCTTAATAACTGCATCTTTTCGTGCAATTCCTAAAAATCCGGCACTTCCTTTTTCTACTACTTCGTATTCAATCTGGTCGCTGGTTGCTCCTAACTTGATGAGTGCTTCTGTGATTGCATCATCTACTGTTTTAGCTGATACCTGAATAAAATCCATGACTAACCTCCCAATTAAAAAGATTTCTTATCTTTTATTATTTCTTTCATTAAAATCGCGTACCATATTGGCTTTTGCTGCCATGCTGCCCGGTTTTGCATTCTGTTTTGCTGCAGCTGCTTTTTCTAACTGAAGCTCTTTTTCTGCAGATGTTATTGTCTGCTTCTTCTCTTCCATTTTTCTGGTATTCATCTTCGCTGCATTATAAATCTGGTTTTCAGCAATTCCCACCTTCTCGCGTTTCTTTTTCGCTTTTTCCTGATTCTTCTTAATGATATCATCTAAGTTCATTTTTTCAAAATGCTTATTTAATACATACTGCTGAATTACTCTTACTAATGCACTGGAAATCCAGTAAATACCAAGACCAACCGGAACAGTAAAACAGATAATTAATGAGAAAATTGGCATTGTTTTGTTCATCATTTTCATCTGCTGAGCCATTGCATCATTATTATTAGAACTCTGCTGCTGAGATGTCATTAACTTTGTACTTAAAATCTGTGTTAAATAAGACACAACAGGAACCAAAACTGCTGCAAGCACTAATAAATAGCTGTGGTTTGCAAAATTTGCTTTAATCATTTGCCAAGGTGTATCAGAAATATTATAACACAAGAATGTATTCACATCGGAAACTGATCCATATGCTGAATCAATCACATCAGCTAAATTAGGAAACGCATCCGACAAAGCCTCCCAGCCGGCTGAATTCATTTTATATACAACGTCTACAATTGAATTTGAAAGAGATGCTGTATCTGTTCCTGTAAAATTAGCTACAGGCTGTGTAACAATCTTAAGGTCTGATACAAGTTTTGCCATTGTATCCTGGTAACCTTCCGTAGCCATAATTCCTTCTACTAAAGAAGTTGAACTTCCATTTACCGGAGTTACAAATAAATTCTTAACAGATGTAACATATGCAGGCACATTCATAAATACACGATATAATGCAAAGAAAATTGGCATCTGAATAATCATCTGTAAACAACTTCCTGTCATAGACACGCCATATTTCTCATAAACCGCCTGAGTTTCTTCCTGCATTGCCATCATAGATGCCTGGTCTTTTTTACCCTGATACTTCTTATTAATCTCCTGAAGTTCCGGCTGCATCTTCTGTGACAGCTTTGAGAATTTCTGCTGTTTATATGTTAATGGAAACATAAACGAGTAAATAATAATTGTAAAAATAATAGTTGCTAAACCAACATTGGAAATACCGACTGTTTCCATTAAGGAATAAATTCCACTCATCAACCATCCAAGTAATTTTGCAATCGGTCCAAGAATAGCACCATTATATGCGGTTAATAACATATCTTCCACTAAAAAACCTCCACTATGGAACTGGATCATATCCACCTTTTGAAAAAGGATTACATCTTAATACTCTCCACGTCGCCAGTGCTCCCCCTTTGATAAAACCGTATTTTTCAACTGCTTCCAAACCATATGTGGAGCAGGTCGGACAATATGGGCATCTGGTCGATTTCATTGGAGAAATATATTTTCTATAAAATTTAATCAAAGCAATTAAAAGTTTTTTCAAAATATTCCATCTTCTTTTCTTAATATAAATCACTTTAAAATCTTATGAAGACCTCCAAGATGTAATAAGGCACTCTCTATCTCATGGTATGAAACATCCTTTGCCGTATTTCTTGCGATGACTACAATGTCTAAACCACTATTAAACATGTCCTCATGTAGTCTGTAACTTTCCCGAATCAGACGGGTAACATGATGTCTTATAACACTATTTCCTACTTTTTTACTTACTGATATTCCTAAACGATTTCTTTCTGTTTGATTTTCCAGCACATACATTACTAAATACCTGTTCGCGTATGATTTTCCCTTGCGATACACTATCTGGAAATCTCTGTTTTTCTTTAATGATTCTGAAAAATTCATTAAATCAATCCTTTTCTTTTCCTTAAAAGAAGAAAGACCACATAATATGTGGCCTAAGCTGATAATTTTTTTCTACCTTTTAATCTTCTTGCAGCCAATACTTTTCTTCCGCCTGCAGTACTCATTCTGCTTCTAAATCCATGAACTTTAGATCTCTGTCTCTTTTTTGGTTGGAATGTCATCTTCATTGTGTTCCACCTCCTCTACGTTAAAAAACATCATTTTCAATTATAACAAAAAAATTGGCCAAGTCAAGCAAAATCTGCATAATTCCTGGTAATGCAGGCCCAAGAAAACATTGTGGATAAGAAAAAACCACTATATATATAAGGAAGAAACTCATCCAAACTATATATTGTTGTTAAGAGTTAATTTTTTTTCCACAAAAAATCCTGAAAAATAAAGGGTTTACATAAGTTATCCCCAATCCGTGGATAACTTTGTGGATAACTATAGGATAATATGAGAATAAAATGTTTAAAAATGGTTAAATCCCTTATAAATTAAGGTCTATAACTATTTTTTCAATTTAAAGTTGAATTGTTTATACCTTAATGTGAAGCCATAGAAAGCCCAAATAGCCATTTTTTTTATAAACACCTATCCCCACGCCATTCACACACTAATCAACAATTTAGCGTTGATAAAAGCTCAAAAATGGTGTAGGATAGAAAGTGGAGGATTTTTTTATAAGAGGTAGTGGGCTTATTTTTAGGAATCCTCTATTAATGATGTTAGAAATCGGAGCTTTAAAATGGACAAAATCTTTGAAAAATGGAATGATATTCTACAAACCGTAAAAACAGAACATGATATTAGTAAGGTATCCTTTGAAACCTGGATTAAACCATTAGAGGTTTATGGAGTTGACGGAGATACTTTATATATTTTAGTTCCGGCTGATAAAATGACTCTAAATTATATTCAAAAGAGATATTCTCTTCCTATTAAAGTAGCAATTGCTGAAATTATTGGAACAGAATATGAAATAGAATTTATTTTACCAGAGCAGGCAATAAACATTAAAAGCTCTGCTTCTTCAAATGCAACAAAAACAAGTAAACCAACAGCAGCGAATGCAGACAAGTCCAACTTGAACCCAAACTACACCTTCGACACCTTTGTCGTAGGCAGTAACAACCGTTTCGCCCAGTCTGCCTCTTTGGCAGTAGCTGAATCACCGGGAGAAGCATATAACCCTCTTTATATTTATGGAGGACCGGGACTTGGTAAGACTCACTTAATGCATTCTATCGGTCACTTTATATTAGAGAAAAATCCTAACGCCAAGATTATTTACGTTACTTCCGAAGAATTCACAAACGAAGTAATTGAATCCATCCGAAGTGGTAATGCCTCCGCAATGAACAAGCTGCGTGAAAAATATCGTACCATCGATGTATTAATGATTGACGACGTACAGTTTATTATAGGAAAAGAAAGTACACAGGAAGAATTTTTCCATACCTTCAACGCACTTCATTCTGCCGGAAAACAGATTATCTTAACCTCAGATAAACCTCCAAAAGATATGGAGACTTTAGAAGAACGTATTCGTTCACGATTCGAATGGGGTCTTATGGCAGATATCGGTACACCGGATTATGAAACACGTATGGCAATTCTTCGACGAAAAGTAGAATCTGATGATATGAATTTAAGCGATGATATTTTAAATTACATCGCAAACAATATTAAATCAAACATTCGTGAGTTAGAGGGAGCTTTAAATAAACTGCTTGCTTACTCTAATTTAGAGAAAACAGAAATTACTATGGAAATCGCCATAAAGGAGCTTCAGAATATTATAACTCCGGACAAGCCAAGAGAAATTACTCCACAGCTTATCATTGAAGTAGTATCCGAACACTTCCAGATTTCATTGGATCAGATGATTTCTAAAAATAGAAGTAACAGCATTGCAAAACCAAGACAAATTGCAATGTACCTTTGTAAAAATATGACGGATATTCCGTTAGACTCAATTGGTGCATTACTAGGTGGTCGTGACCATTCTACGATTATTCACGGTATTAACAAAATTGGAGATGAGTATGAATCCAATGATCAAACCCGCGCTTTAATCGAAACTATAAAGAAAAAAATCAATCCAAACTAAAGTTATTCACAATTTTTCGATTTATTCACAATTTTTTGTGGATAACTTATGGATTTTTTGTTTAATTAATGTTTAAAGGATATGGATAACCTTAAAATTGTTCTTAACATGTTCGAATTTTTTTAATTGTTTAAATTGTTCAAAAAATTTTAATTCACATTTTATCCAACCTTAATCCGCAAACTTTTCACTAGGTTATACAGTTCATTTTTTTTCTGAAAACCTTAAAAATAGAAGCTTCCGGAGGTTATTAACTTATTAACACCCTCTATGAAGACGACTTTTAATATCTTTTTATAAATATATATATTTGGCATTCGCCAAGCAGGAAGGAGTTATTAACAAAATGAAATTAATCTGTTCGAAATCAAATTTATTACATGGTGTAAATATTGTATCCAAGGCTGTACCAACCAGAACTACCATGGCAATCTTAGAATGTATTCTTATTGATGCTTCTACTAATGAAATAAAATTAACTGCGAATGATATGGAATTAGGAATTGAAACAAAAATAGAAGGCGAGATTGTTGAGCGAGGTGTTATCGCTTTAGATGCAAAGATTTTCTCAGAGATTGTTCGTAAATTACCTGATAATGATGTAGTAATCGAAACAGATGCTTCATTTAAAACAACTATTACTTGTGAAAAAGCGAAATTCAATATCGTAGGAAAATCAGGAGACGATTTTTCATACATTCCATATATTGAAAGAAACGAATGTATCAGCATGTCCCAGTTCACATTAAAAGAAGTAATCAGACAGACAATTTTTTCAATTGCTGATAATGATAATAATAAATTAATGACCGGCGAACTTTTTGAAATAGAAGAAAACAAATTAAAAGTAGTTTCCTTAGACGGACATCGTATTTCAATTCGTAACATTGAATTAAAAAATAACTATGACCACAAGAAAGTAGTAGTTCCCGGAAAAACTCTTCAGGAAGTAAGTAAGATTTTACCTGGAACAGCTGATGAAGAAGTAAATATCTTCCTTGCTGAAAATCATATTGTATTTGAATTTGAAAATACAACTGTTGTATCAAGATTAATTGAAGGTGAATATTTCAGAATTGAGCAGATGCTTTCTTCTGATTATGAAACAAAAGTAAAAGTAAACAAACGTGAGCTGTTAAGCTGTATAGACAGAGCAACTCTTCTTGTAAAAGAAGGAGATAAAAAACCAATCATTATGAATATCACAGATGGTAATATGGAATTAAAGATTAATTCTTTCATCGGTTCCATGAATGAAGATATTGATATTGCAAAAGATGGTAAGGACATTATGATTGGTTTTAATCCGAAGTTCTTTATCGATGCACTTCGTGTTATTGATGAAGAAGAAGTTACACTTTATATGGTAAATCCAAAAGCACCGTGCTTTATCAAGGATGATGAAGGTAAATTTATTTATCTGATTCTTCCGGTAAACTTTAATGCGGCTGCAAATTAATCAGTTGCATATGCAAATGTAGTAAAGAGGTAAACATGATTACAGTTAATATCAGAGAAACAGATGAATTTATCAAACTCGGTCAGGCTTTAAAAAAAGCCGGACTGGTTGAAACAGGTGTAGACGCAAAGTTTTTCATACAGGACGGCCAGGTTTTATTAAATGGCGAAGTTGAATTACAGCGTGGAAAAAAACTCTATAATGGAGATGTTGTTTCTTTTAACGGAGAAACAATCCAGATTGTGAAATGATTATCAAATCAATTGAATTAAAGAATTTTCGAAACTATGAAGATTTAGACATTTCATTTGATTCAGGAACTAATATTTTATTTGGGGATAATGCCCAGGGAAAAACGAATATTTTAGAAGCTGCCTACCTTAGTGGAACAACAAAATCCCACAAGGGCAGCAAAGATAAAGAGATGATTCGTTTTGGAGAGCAGGAATCTCATATTCGTACAATAGTCATGAAAAAGAGTCCGGGTTCGGATGTATATGACAAAGAATATCAGATTGATATGCATTTAAAAAATAATCGTTCCAAGGGAATTGCAATTAATCAGGTTCCGATCAAGAAAGCCAGCGAATTATTTGGAATCCTTAATATGGTGTTTTTTTCACCGGAGGATTTGAATATTATAAAAAATGGACCATCAGAGCGTCGCAGATTCTTAGATGCGGAGCTGTGCCAGCTGGATAAAATTTATCTTTCGGATCTTACCAATTACAACAAAATTCTAAATCAGAGGAATAAATTATTAAAAGATTTGGTTTACCGGCCGGATTTAAAGGATACACTTCCCATATGAGATATGCAATTGGTAGAAACTGGAAAGAAAATTATCCGAAGAAGAAAGCAATTTATTGAAGAATTAAACGATATTGTACATGATATTCACTATCGTATTTCCGGGGAGAAAGAAGAATTGACCTTAAAATACGAGCCGAATATAGACGACATCTTTTTTGAAGATGAGCTTAGCAGGGCTAAAGTGAAAGATATGAAGCTCTGCCAGACAACTGTAGGACCGCATAGAGATGACATGCTTTTTTCCATTGGAGAGATTGATATCCGCAAATTTGGTTCACAGGGACAGCAGAGAACATCTGCGTTGTCTTTGAAATTATCAGAGATTGAACTGGTAAAAAAATCAATTCACGATACACCGATTCTTTTGCTTGATGATGTTTTATCGGAATTGGATAGCAATAGACAAAACTATTTATTAAATAATATACACGATACACAGACGTTGATTACCTGTACGGGATTGGACGAGTTTGTAAAAAACAGATTCCGGATTAATAAGGTTTTTGAAGTAATCAATGGAGTTGTTTTTGAAAAAAAAGCTGTGGAGTAGAAACACAGCAGCAATAAAAAGTAGAACTGGAACTTTAACATTGATTAAACAGTCAGATTCATGAGGCGCTGCAGGCATGAACTTGATGTAATTTGAAAGCAGCGCAGAAGTGAGGAACAAATGGGTGCAGAAAACATGGAAGCTCAAAATGAATATGGTGCTGACCAGATTCAGATTTTAGAGGGACTTGAAGCCGTTCGAAAAAGACCAGGTATGTACATTGGTAGTACATCTTCAAGAGGACTTCATCATCTGGTTTATGAAATTGTAGATAATGCTGTAGATGAAGCTTTAGCAGGTTATTGTAAAAACATAGAAGTAACCATTAATGAAAATAATTCCATTACTGTATTAGATGATGGACGTGGTATTCCGGTTGATATTAACCAGAAGGCTGGAAAATCTGCGCTTGAAGTTGTTTATACAGTACTTCATGCCGGAGGAAAATTCGGCGGCGGAGGATATAAGGTATCCGGTGGACTTCATGGAGTAGGTGCGTCTGTTGTTAATGCGCTTTCTACTGAATTATCCGTAGAAGTATACAGAGAAGGAAAAGTATATTTCCAGAGCTATAAGATTGGCAAACCGGATGAACAGGTAAAGGTAATTGGAGAATGCAGCGAAGAGCAGCATGGAACAAAGGTTACTTTCCTTCCTGACCCAACTATTTTTGAAGAAACAGTTTATGATTATGATACATTAAAACAGAGATTGCGTGAGACAGCCTTTTTAACAAAGGGTTTAAGAATTGTGCTTCATGATGCAAGAGAAAATCCGGTTCGTTCACATGAATTCCATTATGCCGGTGGTATCAAAGAATTTGTTACTTACCTAAACAAAAGCAAAGAAGCAATTTATCCAGAGGTTATTTACTGCGAAGGGAATAAGGACAATGTTTATGTGGAGGTTGCATTGCAGCATAATGATTCCTACAACGAACTGACCTTAAGCTTTGTAAATAATATTATCACACCGGAAGGTGGTACCCATCTTGCAGGTTTCCGTAATGCATTAACAAAAACCTTCAACACATACGCGAGAGCCAACAAATTATTAAAAGACAGTGAGCCTGCATTAACCGGGGATGATATTCGTGAGGGTCTTACCGCAGTTATCAGTGTTAAAATTGAAGAACCTCAGTTTGAAGGTCAGACTAAGCAAAAATTAGGAAACAGTGAGGCCCGTGGAGCAGTAGATTCTATTGTAAGCGAGCAGCTGACTTACTTTTTAGAGCAGAACCCTTCTGTTGCAAAAACAATTTGTGAAAAATCACTTCTTGCACAGCGGGCAAGAGAAGCGGCAAGAAAAGCGAGAGACTTAACACGTAGAAAAACGGCATTAGAAGGAATGGCACTTCCGGGAAAATTAGCAGACTGTTCGGACAAAGATCCGAAGAATTGTGAAATTTTCATCGTAGAGGGAGATTCCGCGGGTGGATCTGCGAAAACAGCGAGAAGCCGTGCGACCCAGGCAATCCTTCCGCTTCGAGGAAAAATCTTAAACGTAGAAAAAGCAAGATTAGATAAAATTTATGGAAACGCTGAAATCAAAGCAATGATTACAGCGTTCGGTACAGGAATCCACGAAGATTTTGATATCAGCAAATTAAGATATGACAAAATCATTATTATGACCGATGCCGATGTGGATGGTGCACATATCAGTACACTCATGCTAACATTCCTTTATCGTTTTATGCCTGAACTCATTAAGCAGGGACATGTATATCTTGCAACACCACCGCTTTATAAGATTGAGAAAAACAAGGGTATCTGGTATGCCTATAGTGATGAAGAATTAAACAACATTCTTACTGAAATTGGTCGTGATGGTAATAACAAGATTCAGCGTTATAAAGGATTAGGAGAAATGGATGCGGAACAGCTTTGGGAAACAACCATGGATCCGGAACGAAGAATTTTAAAGCGTGTTATGATTGACGAAGAAAACGCATCTGAAATTGACATTACATTTACAACCTTAATGGGTGATAAAGTAGAGCCAAGACGTGAATTTATCGAGGAAAATGCTAAGTATGTACAGAACCTGGATGTATAGTCAGTGTAAATTTGTTCATGCAAAAGTAGTTAATAAAGAATAACAAAAATTAACCGAAGAAAAAAGACGATTGAAAAATAGCAATGAAAAGCTTGTTTTTCTAATGATTGAATGAGAAGGAAGGCTTTTGTTATTCGTATCATAAGTAATTAAAAAAGTCCGGGAAATGAGGAAAAATAAATGGATGATAAGATTTTTGACCAGATTCATGAGGTGGATCTGAAAAAAACAATGGAAACATCCTACATCGACTATGCCATGAGCGTAATTGCACAGCGAGCACTGCCGGATGTAAGAGATGGTTTAAAACCGGTACAACGTCGAGTTTTATATTCCATGATAGAATTAAATAACGGACCAGACAAGCCACACAGAAAATGTGCCCGTATCGTTGGTGATACCATGGGTAAATACCATCCACATGGAGACAGCTCTATCTATGGTGCATTAGTAAACATGGCGCAGGAATGGTCATTCCGTTATCCATTAGTAGACGGTCATGGAAACTTTGGTTCCGTCGATGGTGACGGAGCAGCTGCGATGCGATATACCGAAGCAAGACTTTCTAAAATTTCTATGGAAATGCTTGCAGATATCAATAAAGATACTGTAGACTTTATACCAAACTTCGATGAAACAGAGAAAGAGCCGGTTGTAATGCCAGCTCGTTATCCTAACCTGTTAGTAAATGGTACAACAGGTATTGCTGTAGGTATGGCTACCAATATTCCACCACATAATCTCCGCGAAGTGATTAATGCCGTGGCAAAAATTATTGATAACGAAGTATTAGAAGACCGCGAAACAGATATCGAAGAATTATTAAGCATTGTAAAAGGACCGGATTTCCCAACAGGTGCAATGATTCTTGGAACAGCCGGAATCAACGAAGCCTACCGTACCGGTCGTGGTAAAATCAGAGTCCGTGCAATCACAGATATTGAGCCAATGCAGAATGGTAAAAACAGAATCGTAGTTACCGAGCTGCCATACATGGTAAACAAGGCAAGACTCATTGAGAAAATTGCAGAATTAGTCCGGGATAAAAAAATTGATGGAATCACAGACTTAAGAGATGAATCCGACCGTCAGGGTATGAGAATATGTATCGAACTTCGTCGTGATGTAAATCCCAATGTAGTATTGAACCTGCTTTACAAACATACCCAGATGCAGGATACTTTTGGTGTCATTATGTTAGCATTGGTGGATAATCAGCCGAAGGTATTAAACCTTTGTGAAATGCTGAATTACTACCTGCTTCATCAGAAGGATGTTGTTACAAGAAGAACAAAATATGAATTAAACAAAGCAGAAGAACGTGCTCATATTTTACAGGGATTATTAATTGCATTAGATAATATTGACGAAGTCATCAATATTATTCGTAGCAGCAAAAATACTCCGGAAGCAAAAGAACGCTTGATTGAAAGATTCTCTTTAACAGAAGCACAGGCACAGGCAATCGTAGATATGCGTCTGCGTGCGCTGACCGGTTTGGAAAGAGAAAAAATCGAAGGCGAATATCAGGAATTAATGGAAAGAATTGCAGAATTAAGAGCAATCTTAGCAGATGAGAAGAAGCTTCTTGGTGTTATCCGTGAAGAAATTCTTGTAATTGCAGAGAAATTTGGCGATGAAAGAAGAACTTCTATCGGATTTGACGAGTATGATATTTCCATGGAAGACTTAATCCCTGTTACCAATACAGTAATTGCAATGACAAAGCTTGGATATATCAAACGTATGAGCATTGATAACTTCCGCGCGCAGAATCGTGGCGGTAAGGGAATCAAAGGAATGGAAACCATTGATGAGGATTACATCGAAGAATTATTGATGACAACCTCTCATCATTACATGATGTTCTTTACCAATACGGGACGTGTATACAGAATGAAAGCTTATGAAATTCCGGAGGCAAGCAGAACCGCTCGCGGAACAGCAATCATCAACCTGTTACAGCTTCAACCGGGAGAAAAAATCACCGCTGTGATTCCAATTAAGGAATATACAGAGGGACACTATCTCTTTATGGCAACCAGAAACGGTATTGTAAAGAAAACTCCAATCACTGATTATGCAAATGTCCGTAAAACAGGACTTGCAGCCATTACATTACGTGGCGAAGATGAATTGATTGAAGTTAAAAAGACAAACAACGAGAGAGACATTTTCCTTGTTACAAAATATGGACAGTGTATCCGTTTCCACGAGACAGATGTAAGAAGTACCGGAAGAACCTCTATGGGTGTTATTGGTATGAATCTTGCAGACGGTGACGAAGTAGTGGGTATGCAGATGGATTCCCAGGGCGAGTCCTTAATGATCGTTTCCGAAAAAGGTCTTGGAAAATGTACCTTAACATCTGAGTTTACAGCACAGATTCGTGGTGGTAAGGGTGTAAAATGTTACAAGATTACCGAGAAAACAGGTAACATCATTGGTGTGAAAGCGGTAAATAAAGACAACGAGGTTATGTTAATAACAACGGAAGGAATCATTATCCGTATCAAGGTAGAGGGAACTGCTCTTCTTGGACGAGTTACCTCCGGTGTAAAATTAATGAACTTAGCAGATGATGTGACAATCGCAAGCATTGCAAAAGTGCGCGAGGACAAATCTCTCATCGAAAACACAGATAATTCCGAAATTTTAAGTGAGGAAGAGGAAGCACAAAGTGCAGCCGCAGCTGCTGAAGCTGCAAAAGCGGCAGCCATCCATCCGGCAGAAGCAGAGACAAACGAGGAACTCATGAAGGAACTGTTGGCCCGTGCCGAAGCGGACGCAGAAGATAATGAGGAATAAAAAAGTTAGATAAAAGAATATGTTTTTAGCAGGAGACCAGTCAGAAATGGCTGGTCTTTTATTTTAGATGGTAGCAGTGCCACAATAACATGAGAAACTAACAAAGCATATTTCTCATAGTTCATTTTAAAGCAACCAGAGGAACTTCAATTTTTTAGGCATGTGAACTTTGCAGAAAAAAATATACTCGACATGGAATAAATTGGAAAGTATACTATCAACATAAAACATAGTAATCCTAAAGTATAAGTAGAAAATGGAGAGAAAAGAAATGTTACAGATTACCGGAAAGCATTTTGAGACAAATTTCTGTAGTTCTATGATGATGTGCAAGTGTTGTTGCATGTCTTCTTTTGCTGTACAGAAAACAAAAGAGCTTCCTAAGTTTATGGTATATCGTAACATTTTTTTTTAAGATGCGGAGAGGAAGCAGTGAAATGGTAAACATAGTGATTATAGGAGTTGGCGATATTGCTTTAAAGCGTCACATTCCTGCTATCATAAAATTGCAAGATGGAAACTTATATGGATTATATAATCGTCACTTAGAGCGAACAAAAGAATTAGCCAGACAGTATCAGGTATATGCGTTTGAATCATTAGAAGAAGTCTGGAAAAATGAAGATGTACAGGCAGTTTTAATTTCCACACCACCGGATTCACATGCAGAGCTTGCAGTGTCGGCAATGGCGGCTGGAAAGCATGTTTTATTGGAAAAGCCTATGACAAGAAAAGTAGAAGAGGCAGAAAAAATTGAACAGGCTTCTATAAAATACAACAGGAAACTAATGATGCTTCATGTTCAAAGATTTTATGAACCTCATCAAAAGGCAAAGGAACTTCTTGATAAAGGAGAAATCGGAAAGCTTTTGTCGATTAGGAGTACACTGGGAAACGCTGATACTAGTCTTTTGTAGGGGAAGGATCATGAGCATTGGCAGGATGCACTTTATAATGTTGGAATCCATAGAATTGATCTGATACGTTGGCTTGTAGGAGAGGAAGTGGAAGGAGTTTACTGTCATAGAAGCAGACTTCTTGGGACATCAGAGCCGGAAAATAAAGAACAGCCGGATGACCATGCCGTAGGTATTCTTCAATACAAAAATGGTGTCGTAGGTACATTGATTGCATCCCGTACCAGTTTTCATGAGGAAGATAGAGCTACCGTTTTGATTGGTACAGAGGGAACAATTACAACCTACGATAGAAGTCATGAAGTTTTGTTGGAAAAAAGAAATGGTGAAAAGATATTCTTTGATTTCGCATCTTCACATCCCCAGGGAGTTTGGGAATTAACAGATGCGCATCAACTCTTTTTTGAAAGTATCTTAAATGATACTAAGCCCATTATAACAGCAGAAGATGGAACAGCGTCTGTGAAAATCGCAGCTGCACTCGAAAAAGCAGACAGAAAAAAACGATTTGTGCTGTTAGAAGAATTATAAGAAGATGGAGAAAGGCAGAATGAAAAAAATTAAAATTGGAGATAGTTTTGAAGGATCACAAATTGCAATGGGATGCATGCGTATTAGTAGAATTCCGGAAAATGATGCCGAGAAATTAGTGCATACAGCATTAGACAATGGAATTAATTATTTTGACCACGCGGATGTTTATGGATTTGGAAAATCTGAAGAGTATTTTGGAAGAATTATCAAGAAAACACCAGGACTTAGAGAACAAATCAAGATACAGACAAAATGTGCATTAATTCGCGATACAGAAAAAACGTTATATATTGACACAACTAAAAAATACATTATTGAATCTGTAGATAATAGTTTAAAACGTCTACAGACAGATTATCTGGATACTTTTTTACTGCATTAGGTAGATGCATTAAGGGAACCGGAAGAAATAGCAGCAGCTTTTAATGAGCTTCATGCAGCTGGAAAGGTACTCCATATTGGTGTCAGCAACCATAATAAAATGGAATTGGAATATCTTCAATCCTTCTTAAATCAAAAGCTGATTATTAACCAGCTTCAGGTAAGATTTTATGGCGGTGTATTTATGAATGATACAGGATATGTAGAATTAAATAAGGTTACCGAACGTCTGGCAGAGGAAAAAGGTGTATCCAAGGCTGCAATCGGAATTGCATGGCTACTGCGACATCCGGCAGGCATCCAGCCACTTTTGGGTAATACGAATCCGGAACGACTGCAGGATATGTGTACCGCTTCCGGGGTAGAATTAACAAGAGCAGAATGGTATGAAATTTATCGTGCATCATTAACAGATGAAGGAAAAATTCAAATAGGAAATTCAAATACACCAGTTAAAAAATAATATCATTACAGAAAAATTATAAAAATAGTTTATAGGGAGAAAAAAAATGAACAATTTTAGATATCATGCTTATACAGATATCCGTTTTGGAAAAGGAGAGGTGGATAACCTTGCGGAATTGTTGACACCATATGGAAAAAAGGTATTAATGGTGTATGGTGGTGGAAGTATTCATAAAAGTGGATTATATAAAAAGTAAAAAAGTTATTGGCAGATTTTGAGGTCTTTGAATTGAGTGGGGTTGAACCTAATCCTAAAATTACCTCCGTTCGGGAAGGAGCAGCTATCTGCAAGAAAGAAGGAATAGACATAGGACTGGCAGTAGGTGGGGGAAGCACCATTGATGCATCAAAGCTTATTGCAGGTGCTGCCTATTATGATGGTGATGCCTGGGATTTAGTTGAGGATAGAGCAAAAATAGGCAAGGTTCTTCCAATAGTAACAATTTTAACTTTGGCAGCAACCGGTTCAGAGATGAATAAAAATACCGTAATTTCGAATATGGAAACAAACGAAAAACGTGCTACAAGCTCCGAGGATTTTATCCCACAGATTTCTATTTGTGATCCGGAATATCTCTATACCCTTCCTGCAAAGCAGACAGCAGCGTGAACAGCAGACATTATGTCGCATATTATTGAACAGTATTTTCATAAAGTTACTGATGCCTATATTTCAGACAGATTTGCAGAAAGTCTGTTGAAAGCTTGTATCAAGTACTGCCCTATCGCATTAAAAGAGCCGGATAATTACGAAGCCAGAGCAAATTTAATGTGGGCAAGTACACAGGCATTAAACGGCTTAATTGCCAGCGGAAAGGGCGGCCAGTGGACCTGCCACCCAATAGAACATGAACTTAGTGCCTATTATGATATTACTCACGGTGTAGGATTAGCAATTTTAACTCCTCGCTGGATGCGTTATATTTTAAGTGACGAAACCGTAGATAAATTCAGTGAGTATGGACGTAATGTATGGAATATCGCAGAGGAAGATGCCATTAAATACAATGCATTAGAGAAAGCATATGTGCCTCTGAAGAAAGAGGATGTGGCGAATATATTGAGAGAGTGCTTGTAAAAAATATTAATATGATTTTAAATTTATAAGATATCCCCAGTGGTTTATAACTTCTGGGGATATTTTTTTAGAAAATATGATTACATATATAAAAAAATGATGTATAATATACTTCATATGTAAGGGGAAAAGTATGAAGCAGAATACATTAGGAACAATTTTATCATTTTATCGAAAAAAATATAATTTTTTACAAACGCAGCTATGTGAAGGAATATGTTCGCTTGCAACATTATCCAGAATAGAAAAAGGAAAAAATGAAATAGATTCTCTTACAAGCGAGAGTCTGCTTGGCAGAATTGGAAAAGAAGTTACAAGATTTGAGATTATTTTAAATGACGAAGATTATGAACTATGGCAGATGAGAGAAGAAATAAAAAAATTTCTAGAAGATGGAGAAAACGAAAAAGCCAAAGCGTTATTAGAAATATATAAGAAGCAAACATTAGAAAATAACCCGGTTCATGAACAGTTTTACTTATTTTACGATGCAAAGATAAAAAGACAAAATAATGGTAGTAAAGAAGAAATATGTAAGATACTGTTACAGGCTTTAAACATTACTAAGCCGGAATTTACTTTAGAAAAAGTAAAGGAAAATATATTCAATCCAACAGAAATAGAATTAATACTTTTATTAATTGATTTGGAATACGATGAGTGGAAAACTTCTGAAATAGAGCGTGCACTGGTTGAAATGTATCAGTATGTGGAAAAAATTTATTCCGGGCGAAAAAAAGAAAAATATATAACAAAAATCATGATGAGTTTGTTAGAACAGGAATACCGCCTGCTGGATGACAAAAAAATCATAACTTATGCAGATGAAGCAATCAATCTGTTATCCCAGGGCAGAGAAATAAAAAGTATCGCCGAAATTCATTTTATAAAGGCAAAAGCAATGGAACGATATTACAGCAAGAAAGAAAATTGGGAGCATAAAAAGTGTGAGTGTAAAAAAGAATGTTACATGGCGTACTCAGTATTTGATGTAATGAATCAAAACGATAAAGTAAATGAAATCATACATTTTTGCGAGGAAAAATTAGAATGGCAAATTACAAGGCGGGCGATATCATAAGAATGACTAGAAAGTCAATAGGTATGAGTCAGGAAAAATTATGTGAAGGAATATGTTCCGTTGAGACCTTGTCACGAATTGAGAATGGAAAGCATCGAGTAAAAAAGGAGACATATGAGTGTTTAATGGCACGTATGGAACGTACAACAGAAAAAAATTATGCGATATGTACCAGTGATGACATGGAATTATTAGAGGAACGTACACTATTAGAAGATGCGTTGGTAAAGTTTGATTATTTAGAAGCAGAGAAATATCTTAATATTTTAAAAGAAAAAATTTTAAATAATATTTTAAATAAACAGTTTATAACAAATACCGAAGCTTTGTTAAATTATTACAATGGAAAAATTGGTGAAGAAGAATTAAAAATAGAAATCGAGGACGCAATAAAATTAACGGTTCCTGAATACGAAAAGTATTTGGATTCTATTTATCCATACACAGAACAGGAATTATTAATGATAATGAGGCTGGCAAATGCTTATTTAAAATTGAAGTGTTATGAGAAATGTATTCAAATTTATAAAATGATATTAAGATGCTTGGATAATGATTATATTGATGGTGAAAATATTATACAATTTAAAATTATTGTTTTGAGGAATTATGCTTATGTATTAGGGGAAACTGAGAAACATGAAAAGGCAGTAGAGATTTTAAAGCAAGTATTAGAATTATCAATACGATTTGATTATGGAAGAATGATTCCTATTTCAATGCAGAGTATTACAGTAAATCAAATAAGTATGTATGAAAATGGAAATCAATCTATTAATTTAGATGATGTAAAAAGAATGAGGCAAAAAGCATATTATATAGCGGATTCAAGAAATGATGATAATGTAAAAAAAATAATAAAAGAGTCTTATGAAAGATATTTTAAAGAGAAGATAGATATTTACTAATATTGTTCTTCAATATTTGATTCATCACCATTAAAAGATATTATCTGGAATGAAATATCAGTATGATTTTCAAGGATAAAGAATGTCAAAGTTAAAATAGCTAAAATAGTTAAAAGTTTTTTTGTATAATCATAAAATTTGTTCATTTGTAGTACCTCCTAAGTAAAATCTAATTATAACTAATAAGAAATCAAAAAACCATGTCAAAACATGAAAATCAAATTTTCATGTTTTGACATGGTTTTTTGATTACAAGTGTGAAATAATGTAAATATCAAGCTTGATAAAAGAATAACAACAAAATAAAAGCGAAAGGAGAATAACTATGAAAAAAAAGTCATTAGGGAAATTTATTAAGAATGTTGCGATGTTAGGATTTTTATTTGCTATTTTTTTATCAACAGATGCTTTGGGGGCATTAAATCCTAATTATGCTACATCAAATGAAAGGCTACAGTATTATTATGATGGATATATCCAAATACAACCATCATATAATGATGGGGGATATCATGCTGCGAAAGGTTCATTTACTTATGCGAATGGAAGTGAAGGAACAAAAACGTGGAGTACAGATTGGGGAAAAGGTTTTTCAGATTCAAAAATTTACAGTAAATCTGGAACATATCATGATACACTAAATCCATTTGCTCCAAAAGTAACATTTAACTATAGATTTCATAAGGTAAAAAATGGTGGCGTATGGCCAGCATAATGGAGATAGTGGATGAAAAATATTTGGTTTTTAATTACTAATTTGTTTATGGGAGTAATTATTACCTGTTGTCTTTTATCAATGGTAACTACTTTAAAGATAAGTAACCCATATGAAATAAAAGATTCTTACGCAACTTTCTTCATCTCATTAGACAGCATTGTTGAATATGTGGACGAAGAAAGTTTATCCAAACAAATTAGTGAGTTTATAGAAGAGAATCCAAAATGTTTTATTGCTTTATATCAATCTGAAAAACGTATGACGAGGATATATGAATGCGAAAAACAGGAAATGATAGATGATTTTGTTTCACAAAATGAGTGGAATGGCGAATACACAATTTCAGGAGTAACCGAAGAAAAAATAAAAGCATTTATAAAAATTTTTCCAAAAGGTGTAGTTTTTCATTATTTATATTATGAAAAAGAAAATAGGGTGGTAGATTCGATAAAAATGCTTTTGGCTGAAAAAGAAGTTTATCTAACATTAATGGGTATTATTATTGTTGCTCTATGCTACATTGATATAATACGTCATGCAATAAAAAATGATGAGAAAAGAATAGGAGTTTTTTGGCTGGTAGGCGCGAAGAAACGAGACTTAATAAGACAAAATTTAAAACAGACATTAATTATAATTAGTTTATGTAGTTTTGTAGGAAGTTTAATTGCTGCAGCCTTTTTTTCATACATTCAGTATGACCCTTCTTTTTTTGTAATAAGCACAGCAGGGGCAGTGTTGAATATATTTATTAGTGAAATTGTAGTACAAATATTGGCATTAATACCATTTCAAAAAATAGAAAAGCGGGGCATTAGAAATTGAGATTTTTTATAGAAATGGCATGGAAGGAAAAGAAGTGGATAATATGGGAAATGGGGTTATTATTATTCACTATATTTTTTTTCATGTACGGAGGATGGCAGTTTCTTTATCAGAACGAGATTTTAAAATCAAAAATAGAAACTAACGAGTATGTATGGGGAATTTATTCTTATAAAGAGAGAACATTAGATGTAAATGAATACGAAAAAGCATTAGAAAAATGGATTGATGAGGAAAATAAATTAGCATCATTTATTTTACGAAATGAAAATGATATTCAAATTATCATTGGTGTAGGAAAAAAAGCTATGAATCTTTTTCCAAAACTAAATCCAGAGTTAGATAAAGCATATGTCTTGGATAACTCCTTGCAAATGGAACTGTCAAATGAATTTTATGTATCAGGTGCAAATGGAAAAAATAATTTTCAAATTGAATATCCAGACAAGCATGAAAAAAACAGAATTATTGGGAATGGTGTTTATGATATGAAAAGAACAGTTGTATTATTTCTTTCATATGAAAAATTTCATGAGATATTTGAAATATATGGGGAGCAGGATTTGCTCGAAAATATGTTATTTTTTTCAAAAGAGGAACAGGATATTGGTTATTTTGCAGATGATTTTAATGAATTAGGTATTAATTTGAATGCATATGATTGGAACGACTATGTAGATACATATTTTGGTAATAATGCAAAATCAGGGCTTATGTATGCAGCTTTTTTTTGCATGGTAGGATTTTTTGTTCTATTTAGTATGTATATTAAGCTGAAAGAACTAATTGAGAAAAGAAAAAAAGAAATAGCGATAGAGTTTTTATGCGGAGCTAGAGTTGAAACTATGCAAAGATGTATAATGGGACTACTCATAGTAAGTGTTGTGTTGCCAATGTTATTTGCTCTATTACTATTTCAAAAAATGAACCTGTTGCAGCAAGAAGAATTTCAGAGAATTTATATCATTACAATAATGATTTTCATTATGTTTTTCGTATACAGTTATATTCGAATAAAAAATCTTTTGGCGGAAGAAAAAATGGGACAATATTTTTTAACAGTAAATGAATTGAGGTAAAAATGGAAAAAATTTTATGGACAGAAAATCTTGAAAAAATATATGAAGGTCACGGAAAAAAATGTGTTGCAGTTCAGGGAGTAAATATTTTTTTGAAAAAAGGAGAATTAGTGGCAGTTATTGGGCCATCAGGATGTGGAAAATCCACGCTTTTAAATCTGTTGGGCGGACTGATTACAAAAACCTCCGGAAAAATTTTCATTGATGGAAAAGAGATAAGCAATTTTTCATCTAAAGAACGGGCTAAAATGAGAAATCATTTTTTTTCCTATGTAATGCAAAGTTTTGCTCTTAATAGTGAACAAACCGTTAAAAAGAATTTGGAAATTCCTCTGATGCTTTCTGAAAAGAAGATTAGAAAAAAAGAGCGTATAAAAAAAATACAAGAAGTATTAGAAATGGTGGATTTATCAGAAAAAATAAACGTAAATGTAGAGCAACTTTCGGGAGGACAGCAACAAAGAGTTGCAATAGCAAGAGCGCTCGTTCAGAATGCTCAAATTATATTTGCTGATGAACCAACGGGAGCATTAGATAGTAAAAATGGAGAACAAATATTTTTGTTATTAAAAAAAATGGTGAAAGAGCAGCAAAAAACGGTGATGATGGTTACACATAATATAGAACTCGCAAAACAGGCAGACCGCATATATCAAATGAATGATGGAATTATCGAATAATAAACCCTATTGCCCGCACAAAATTTTTATGTTACCATAACAATATCAAAAAGAAAGGCACATAACGTGAAGGTGAGAAAATGATTTAAAATCTAATTTGGAAAAACAAAAATACTTTATCAAGTAGAAATCTGCTTGCAGATTTTATTTTGTTGCCGAATTGGATGAGATACCTTTACCTAAGCCTTACATAAGGTTTTATTTTGCGTACAAATCTGTTTTCGGAAGAAAACAGATTTTTTAAATTTATAGGAATAAAAAGTACTCCCAGTCGGCACATACATCAAATTTGGAGGTGAATGTCATGTTGATTTTTGCAGAAAAGAAAAAAGCAACCGAGTAAGACTGGCAGTCACGCACATATGCCAGTCATGCGCAAGTGCGCAGAAAGAGAGGCATTATGGCAAAAATAAAAATGAATAACGTAACCTTTTATTATACAGATATTGAGCAGTCAATATTCAAAAATATCAACTTTGAATTAGACACAAACTGGCGGCTTGGACTGATTGGAAGAAATGGCAGAGGTAAAACAACACTACTTCGTCTGCTACATGGAGATTTGGAGACAAAAAGCGGAAATATCATTACAGAGGTAACAACGCAGATGTTTCCTTACAAGGTAAACACAGATTTTTCCAAAACAATTGATGTAATAAAAGAAAATATTGCAACAATTGCAACAATAGAAAAAGAAATGGAACACTGTCTTGCAGAAAACACAAAGGAAAGTCTGAAACAATATGAAGAGCTGCTAGAAAAGTATATCGAAGCGGATGGATATTCCATAGAAAGCAGAATCAGAAAAGAACTTCATCTGATGGAGATGAGAGAATCCTTGCTAGAGCAGGATTATGAAACATTGTCCGGCGGGGAGAAAACAAGAATCCAGATAATAGCACTTTTCCTAAGAAAAGATTCTTTTATACTTTTAGACGAACCAACAGAGCATCTGGACGTAACTGGTAAAAATATGATTGTAAATTACCTCAATAAGAAAAGTGGTTACATTGTAGTTTCCCATGATAAAGGATTTCTGGATAAAGTGACAGACCACATTTTAGCAATTAATAAAGCAACAGTGGAACTGGAAAGAGGAAACTATTCTTCATGGAAAGAAAACATGGAACGGAAAGAAGTCTTTGAACGGAAAGCCGAGGAAAAATTAAAGAGGGAAATCGGTCAGTTAGAGCGTACCTCGGAGAAACATCAAAACTGGGCGGAGGTAGGAAATAATCAAAAATATGAATTCTGCGGAAATTTCAGGGCAAACGGAGCAAAAAGCTATCTTCATCAGGCGAAGCGTGCTAAAGAGAGAATCGAAGAGGATTTAAAAGAAAAAAAACAACTGCTAAAAAACATGGAAGAAAAAAGAGCACTTTCCATTTTGCAGGAAGAATGTGAAGAAGAATTATTGCTTCGTATCAAAGATCTGAATTATGGTTATGAAAATCATCCTGTTTTAAAAAACGTAAATCTGCATATCTATAAAGGCGACAGACTTTGGCTTCGCGGGAAGAATGGAAGCGGAAAAAGCACACTTCTTAGACTTATTATGGAACCATTTCCACAGGAGCAGATGGAAATAGGCAAAGAACTAACAATTTCCCACATCTTACAGGAACCTTTGTGGATAAAAGGAATGTTAAAAGAACTGGTTGTGGACAAAAAGCGGTATCAAAAAATCATAGAAATTGCTAAAAGCTTTGATTTATCAGAAGAATTATTGCAAAGACCTATCGAAACCTTTAGCAGTGGAGAAAAACGAAAGCTGGATATTGCAAGAGCATTATCAGAAACAAATAAGCTGTTACTTATGGACGAACCGCTAAATTATATGGATATCCTTTTCAGAGAACAATTAGAAGAAGCAATATTAAAAAACAATCCAACATTAATTTTTGTGGAGCATGATGAACATTTTGGAAAACATATCGCAACAAAGACTTATGATCTTTCGTAAAAGCCTTTAAGTTTCAAACTAATTATTAAAAAATGCGGCTTCCGTTTTGAGCGATTCTACATTTCGTAAAAAGAAAAAATATTTACACCCCTTTGCATTTTATATATAATAACCTGCAAAGGGGTTTTAATTTACTGTTAGGTAATTGCGAAACTCGCTAAGCTCGTTTGCAGTCTTTATTCAAAACAAGG
>X314_Red_Deer__coassemble_38_pt1 | contig 28268 bp, 24 predicted proteins | sample X314_Red_Deer__metabat2_high_PE_002 | metagenome-assembled genome bin X314_Red_Deer
ACCGGATGAAATGTAGAATTTCAAAATAAATTGGGGTAGAAGCAGTCAGACAGAATAAATAAAGGGTGAATCGCAGCGAAGCAAGATTCACCCTTACCATGAAAAACTTTATAAGTGTGGCCAGTTTTTTCGGGATTTCCACTGTTCATTCATCCAGTCAACCGCTTGTTGTTTTCCTTCGGCGGAAAATGGATAGACAGACATTACCTTATCGTTTTCCGGCGTGGCGTCAAAGCCGTATGGTCCGGGCCAGATGTAACAGCGGAAAATATCGTTTTCTTCATTATCTTTATCCTTTTTTAAAAGATAACGCATCCCCTTGTAGCTGCCGGTGAATTTTTCTTTCTTATAAAAGTTCATATTCAAAACATCTTCTGTTGTAATCATAAAATTCCTCATTTCCCGTTTATAATAATGAAAGAATCTGCATAGATGGCGCAGAAACAGAGAAGCATATCTGTAGAGTCTGCACACGGATTCAAGTATATTCTATTTGAGATTATATCAGATAAAGCACAAAAAGGCACTTGAAAATGTGCGTAATCAGGCAGAAACATTCAAAAATAACACTTTTTCGCGTTATTGCATCAGTCGGTTGAAAAAAAAGCAAAAAAAATGTAAATAAAAAAAATGGAAAAATATACACCTGTGTTGATGAGAAAATGACGAAAATGTATAAAAAACTTGAAAAGTTTGGAAAATTTAGAATAATTATTCAGGGGAAGCATCTTGGCGGCATATTGACAAATTCGAATTCACATGTATAATAAAAAAAGTGTTGTACGTCTGCAACATACATGTGTATTTTGTTAAGTGCGTTGGGCAATGGGGCTCAGTGGCACTTTTTTTGGTTACGTGAAAACAATTTAACGCGATAACGTGTTAATGCTCTAACCGAAAGAAGATAGAGGAAATCAACATGAAAAAAGGGTATATAAAAGATTATGTGCCGGATAAGGATAGTGAAAGAGGTGTTCGCTATGTGGGGGAATATTACATTACTGATATTCCGGATGATAAACGGCGCAGAGACGGATGGCTGCAGATTGTTGGAGCATTTGTTGAAATTATACTGATTTTAATCGCGGTATCATTAAACTGTATGGGAAATTACAAGGTGAATATTGTAATTCCGATGGAAATCACATTGTTTTGTATTCTTTATTATATTACAGGGTCATATGCGTATTTGAAATGTGATAAGAGAATGGAAAAGCTGACATATGAGAAAGCGTTTATGAGAACCGTCCAGTCAGTAACAATAGCAATAATTTTTAATGTTTTTTCACTGATAGGAGAAACCGTCCTGATTATTCAAAATTTTAAGAGTATGGAAGGGTACGGCGACTGCACTTTTTTGATAATGATATTACTTGTGCTTGTAATGAACATCGCAGCATTTAACAGGCACAGAAAGCTGGCATCACAGGTGAGACAGGAGCAGAAAGCTGAAAAATAGACAAGCGTCTGCAGAATTTATTACTTTTGGTAAAGGCGGGCATTGCAGAAATGTGGTGTTTCCTTTATAGATAAAAAGGAAAGAAGTAATGTCAAAGACATTACAAATCTCAAAAGGAGGAAAATATTATGAAAAAGAGATTGCTTTCAGTTCTCTTAGCTGGAGCTATGGCAGCAAGCTTAGTAGCAGGCTGCGGCAGCAAAACAAATGAGAACAACAATGTCGAAGGAACAGAAGCCTCTGAATCCAACGACGCAAACGCAGGAGGAGAAGCAAGCAACAGTGATACACCATTAGTAGTTGGTTATGCACCATTTAGTAGCAAATTCTCTCCATTCTTCGCAGAGTCTGGATATGACCAGGATGCACAGCAGATGACACAGGTATCATTACTTGACTATGATCGTCAGGGTGCTATGGTTTACAACGGTATCGAGGGTGAAACACGAAGCTATAACGGAACAGATTACACTTACTATGGTATTGCTGACCTTGTAACAACAGAAAATGAAGACGGAACAGTTTATTATGATTTCACACTTCGCGATGATGTTAAATTCTCTGATGGAGAAGCTTTAACAGTAGATGACGTAATCTTCTCTATGTATGTTCTTTGTGATCCTACATATGATGGAAGCTCATCATTATATGCGGTACCAATCGAAGGTATGGAAGCATATCGTTCCGGTATGGATACACTTTTCAATTTATTAGTAGCAGCAGGACGTGATAATACAGATTACACATATTGGGATGAAGCTACTCAGACAGCTTTCTGGGCTGATTTAGATCAGGCCGGTGCAGCTTTTGCTCAGGAAATTTGTGATTATGTAGTTGCTGCCGGTTATGCAACAGATGCTACAAATGTTACAGAATGTGCCGCTATGTGGGGATTTGAACTCGCAGAAGGTGCAACAACAGCAGATTTCTTCGCAGCTATGTGTGAAGCTTATGCTTGGGATTTAGCAACACTTTCCAGCACAGAATCAGCTGGTTCAGCATTAACAGATCTTATGAATGATTATGCAACATATGCAACTGGTGTTCAGACAGGTGAATCAGCAGCTAATATTACAGGTATTCAGAAAATTGACGATTACAGCCTTCGTGTTGTAACAACAGAGGTTGATGCTACAGCTATCTATCAGTTAGCAGTTAACGTTGCACCACTTCATTACTATGGAGATGAAGCTCAGTATGATTATGAAAACAACAAATTCGGTTTTACAAAGGGTGATTTAAGCTCAGTTCGCGCTAAGACAACACAGCCTATGGGTGCCGGTCCTTACAAATTTGTGAAATTTGAAAATGGTGTTATCAACTACGAAGCAAATGAATATTACTACTTAGGAACTCCTAAGACAAAATATATCAACTTCCTTGAGACTCAGGAAGCAGATAAATTAAACGGTGTTATTACTGGTACAGTAGATATTACAGACCCATCTTATAACAAAGATGCTGTAGCTGCTATCCAGAAAGCTAACGGCGGCGAGACAAACGGTTCTGTGATTACTGTAAGTGCAGTTGATAACTTAGGATATGGTTACATTGGTATGAACGCAGAAGTTATGAGTGTTGGCGGTGTTCGTGATTCAGAAGAATCTAAGAACCTTCGTAAAGCTTTCGCTACAATCTTCTCTGTATATCGTGATGTCGCAATTGACTCTTACTATGGAGAACTTGCTTCTGTAATTAACTATCCAATTTCTAATACATCTTGGGCAGCACCACAGGCTACAGACGACGGATACAGAGTAGCATTTTCTACAGATGTGAACGGAAACGATATCTATACATCAAGCATGACAGATGAAGAAAAATACGAAGCAGCAAAACAGGCAGCTTTAGGTTTCTTAGAAGCAGCAGGCTACACAGTAACAGACGGTAAAGTAACAGCAGCTCCGGAAGGTGCTTCTCTTGAATATGAATTATTAATCCCGGGTGATGGTGCCGGTGACCACCCATCCTTCATGATTTGTACACTTGCAAAAGAAGCTTTTGCAGAAATCGGTATTAACTTAATCGTAACTGACTTAACACAGTCTACAGACCTTTGGACAGCATTAGAAGCTGGTACATGTGCTATCTGGTGTGCAGCTTGGGGTGCAACAATTGACCCTGATATGTTCCAGATTTATCATCCGGAAGGTGGTTCTAACTACCAGTACGATATCAATGATGATGAATTAACTCAGTTAATTATGGATGCTCGTGCAACAACAGACCAGACATACAGAAAAGCTATGTATAAAGCTTGTCTTGATATTATCATTGACTGGGCAGTTGAAGTTCCTGTATATCAGAGACAGAATGCAATCATCTTCAGTACAGAACGTGTAAATATGGATACAGTTACTCCGGACATTACAACATTCTATACATGGTTAAAAGAAGTTCAGAATATTGAATTAAACTAATAGCTAGTTATTAGTATTAATGTAGCAATACCAGTACACAGGTTGTGCCCTGCGACTGCTAGGTCGTGGGGCACTTAACTGCGTACCGGGCAACGGCTTCAAAAAGCTGTGGAACCGCTGCTTGATACGCAGTGGAGCTCAAAAAGTGGGCTTTCTTACTTTATTGGAAAGTGCTCGTACGTGGTGTATGTCGGATGAAAACGTAAAGCGTTTTCGGAAATGTCGCGCGGCGACGCTTTTTTACATGAAACGAATGGAGGAAAAACAATTGCGTAAGTATATAGGAAAAAGACTTTTATTATCCATCGTAATTCTTTTCTTTGTTTCCCTGATTATCTACACATTAATGCGCTGTCTGCCAACTTCTTATATTGAGACAGTAGCTCGTGAAAAATCTATGCAGCCGGGAAGCAAAAGCTTTGAGGAATGGATGGAGCAGTTAACAGCAATGTACAACATGGACAAAGGAATTATTCCTGGATTCTTTGCATGGCTTGGTTCTATGTTCCGTGGAGAATTTGGTGACAGCTGGAAATGGACAATGCCGGTTGTGGATAAATTCAACGATACAGTATGGGTATCCTTTGTTATGGGTGCGATTTCATTAGTATTGCAGGTGATTATTGCAATTCCTTTAGGAATCATTGCAGCAACAAAACAGTACAGCAAAGCGGACTACACAATTTCGATTGTGGCATTAGCGGGTATTTCATTACCAACCTTCTTCTTTGCTTCTTTATTAAAGTTAGTATTTTCTGTAAAGCTTGGATGGTTCGATTTATACGGATTAGTCGGACGTAATTATGAATATTTAGATCCGATGGGACAGGTTTTAGATAAGGTAAATCATCTGGTATTACCGGTTATTACTTTAGTGGTTATCAGCATGGGTTCTTTAATGCGTTATACACGTACAAATATGTTAGAAGTATTAAATGCTGATTATATCAGAACAGCTCGCGCGAAAGGTCTGAGTGAGAAAAAAGTTATTTATCATCATGCATTCCGTAACACATTAATACCAACAGTTACAATCCTTGGTGGTTCTTTACCGGGACTTTTCTCAGGTGCGTTAATTACAGAGACATTATTTGGTATTCCGGGTATCGGATATGCATCTTACTATTCAATGACAGCAGGAGATATCCCATTCTCAATGTTCTATCTGGTATTTATAGCAGTATTAACACTTGCCGGTAACTTAATTACTGACATTTTATATGCAGTAGTTGATCCGCGAGTTCGAGTATCTTAGGAAGGAGGAGCGAAAAATGAGCGAAAAAATTGAAAATGTGAATACAGAAAACTCCTCCAATGAGCAGTATTCTTTAAACGATGACCGTCGTGTAAAGGTGCTTTCTCCGGGAGCAATGGTTGCGAAGCGTTTCTTCCGTAACCGTTTAGCAGTAACAGGTTTAGCAATTCTTGTCTTTATGTTTATCTTCTCTTTTATTGGAGGAATGATTTCTCCATACGCGGAAGATGAAGTATTCTATCGTGTGGATTACCAGAACAAAGAGTATGCCGGTGTTACTATCAATGAAGAAATGCGTTTTGCAAGTGCAAATGCAGAAGTTGCATTTGACAGTATTGTTCAGGCACAGACAGTTTTGGCATTACAGCAGAAAGCAGACAGCTTTGAATGGCGTGATGTTACTTACACAGTGACAGAAGAAGGAAAAGATTTCTACAGTGTAGCCTGTGATGGAACGATGATTGGTATTGCTTTTAAAGAAATCATCAGCTCTAGCGTAGAAGGCGAGACAGTTTCATTTGATTTACAGTATAATGCATTAAAAGCCTTTACAAATGGTGAAAATAATTTCACTGTAAATGGCGAAGACTATAAAGTAGATGAGGATGGTCTTGTAACAAAGGGTAATGCAGAAGTAGCTTATATCAGTAACTATATTATTCAGTCTGTAATGTCTGATGTGTTTTTGACACGTGAATTCAAAGAAGCAGCTACAGAAGCAATTGATGCAGATAAAGAGGTTTTTGAATTTACAGATGCAAATGGTGAAACCTGTGAGTATCCGATTACTTATGATGCTACAAAGAACACCTGGTCAATTTTACAGGAAAAAGAAACACGAGTATTCGATACCTACTCCGCACCAAGCAAAGCACACTGGCTTGGAACAGATAAAAACGGTATGGATATGTTAACACGTATTATGTATGGTGGACGTGTATCCTTAATTATTGGTTTTATCGTAGTTATTATTGAAACAGTTTTAGGGGTTATTCTCGGTGGTGTTGCCGGATTCTTCGGAAAATGGGTAGATAACTTAATCATGCGTGTTGTAGATATTTTCTACTGTATTCCATCCATGCCTGTTATTATTATCTTAGGTGCAGTAATGGACGGTATGCGTGTTGATCCACAGATTCGAATGATGTTTTTGATGTTATTACTTGGATTCTTAGGATGGCCTGCTATTGCACGTCTTGTTCGTGGACAGATTTTATCTTTACGTGAACAGGAATTTATGACAGCAACAGAGGCAACCGGTATCAGAACTTCCCGTAAGATTTTTAAACACCTGATTCCGAATGTAATTCCACAGTTAATCGTTACCTGTACTATGGGTCTTGGTTCAACAATTATTACAGAATCCACATTATCTTTCTTAGGATTAGGTGTTAAGTTCCCGTTTGCTTCCTGGGGTAACATTATCAACGACGTAAACGATACATTCGTACTAACAACCTATTGGTTTATTTGGATTCCGGCAGGTGTCTGTTTGTTATTAACAGTATTGGCATTCAATATTTTAGGCGATGGTCTTCGTGATGCCTTTGACCCTAAGATGAAGAGATAAGAGAGGAGAGAAAAAATGGCTAAGAAAAAAGTAGAAGGTTATCTCTCCGCGAAAGAATCCCGTAGGATTTCCAGAGAGAATCGTAAAATTACTAATGAATTAGAGAAAAAGAGAAAAAGAAAAAATGTACCGGAATCTGAGTACGCAACAACAATGAAAGATTCTAACAACGTTCTTGAAATTGATAATCTGCATACTTATTTCTTTACAGATGCAGGTGCCGTAAAAAGTGTTAACGGCGTAAGCTTTGATGTGCCGGAAGGAAAAACAGTTGGTGTTGTAGGAGAATCAGGATGCGGTAAATCTGTTACCAGTTTATCAATTATGCAGCTGGTACAGCGTCCACAGGGACAGACGGTTGAAGGTGAAATCCGTTTAAATTTAGGTGATGGAAAAGCATATAATATCGTTGATACACCAAACTCCAAGATGCAGAGCATCCGTGGTAACTATGTTTCCATGATTTTCCAGGAGCCAATGACTTCTTTAAATCCAATTTTCCGTATCGGAGCACAGGTGGATGAAGTAATTGCACTTCATAACCCGGATATGAGCAAGGAAGATGTTAAGAATAGAACAATCGAAATGCTTGAATTAGTAGGTATCGCTAACAGTGAGGGTGTATACAAGATGTATCCACATGAATTATCCGGTGGTATGCGTCAGCGAATCGTAATCGCTATGGGATTAGCATGTAATCCAAAGCTGATTATTGCAGACGAGCCTACAACAGCGTTAGATGTTACCATTCAGGCACAGATTCTTGACTTACTTCGTGACTTAAAAGATAAGATTAACAGCTCCATCATGTTAATTACACACGACTTAGGTGTAATTGCAGAAATGGCTGATTATGTTGTAGTTATGTATGCAGGCCGAGTAGTAGAAAAAGGTACTGCAGCTGAGATTTTCAAAAATCCATGCCACCCATATACCATTGGTCTGATGAATTCAAAACCGGTTGTTGGTAAGAAAGTAGACAGACTTTACAGTATTCCCGGTAAGGTACCGAATCCGGTAGACATGCCTAACTACTGCTACTTCAAAGACCGCTGCGAAATGTGCGTAGAAGGCTGTGAAGGTGCTTATCCGGAAGAAATCAAGCTTTCTGATACACATTATGTAAGCTGCTACAGACACAAAAACAATGCTGTAAAGGAGGAAAAGTAAGATGGAAAATCAGGTAAAGAATGAAAATACTTTTGTTCATAATGAAGAAAACATTCTTGAAGTAAACCACTTAAAGAAATACTTTCCAATAAAAAGCAGCCTTGGAAACCAGAAAGGTGCTGTAAAGGCAGTGGATGATGTAAGCTTTTCTATTAAGAAGGGTACTACCATGGGACTCGTAGGAGAGTCTGGATGTGGTAAGTCTACAACAGGACGTACTATCTTAAGATTAATTGAAAAAACAGATGGTGAAGTTTATTTCGACGGAGTTGATGTAAATAAATTATCGAAAAAGGAAATGCGTGCACTTCGTACAAAGATGCAGATTATTTTCCAGGATCCATATTCTTCACTTTCTCCAAGACTTCCGGTTGGTGAAATTATTGGAGAAGCTGTTAGAGAACATGGTCTTATTCCAAAGGATCAGTTAGATGATTATGTAACAAAAATTATGCTTTCCTGTGGATTACAGCCATATCACAAGGATCGTTATCCACATGAGTTTTCCGGTGGACAGAGACAGCGAATTTGTATCGCAAGAGCGATTGCATTAAATCCGGACTTTATCGTCTGTGATGAGCCTGTATCAGCATTAGACGTTTCTATTCAGGCACAGGTTATTAACCTGTTAAAGGATTTACAGGACGAACGTAACTTAACATATTTATTTATTTCCCATGACCTTTCTGTTGTAGAGCATATTTCTGACACAGTTGGTGTTATGTATCTTGGCGGATTAGTAGAGGTTGGTGAGACAGAGGATATCTTTAAGAATCCACTTCACCCATATACAAAGGCATTATTCAGTGCAATTCCAATGCCGGATCCGGATGTGAAGACAGACCGCATCATCCTCGAAGGAAGCATTCCTTCTCCGGCAAATCCACCTTCCGGATGTAAATTCCATACAAGATGTTCTGAATGTATGGAAATTTGTAAATCAAAAGTTCCGGAAGAAAAAGATATGGGAAATGGACACAAGGTAAGATGTCATTTATATGACTAAGCGGAGGTAAGATATGTCTTTTTTCAATGCCAGGAACAGATATGTGGATGAACTTTTAGCGGCGCAGCAGCGTGAGTTAGAAGAACTGCGGAAAGAACCAGAGGAGCAGCAGGAAAATCCAAATTATAAACAAAGAGCAGAGATGATGCAGGAGGAATTAAGCTTTAGAGACAAGCTAAGCCTGATGGGCGGAGCTGTGGCTGCAGGATTACTGGTTGCAGGAGTCTTTATTGTAGCAGCGTTTTTATTTCTGTTATTTTGTACAAAGGTCTGGCTGGCATAGGCGTATCCGTAAAAATAAAGTAAGAACCTTAAAAACACCGGTTGTGCTTTTAGCATGACCGGTGTTATACTTTTCTCTAGCAGGAATTTTTTAGTAAATTCTGTTTCTGCTTTGTGCCGGTCTAGGATAGTCCGCCTAAAGCAGTTACAAGTTTCGGAGGTATAAGCCATGACCTTAAGTGAGAAGGTTGCAATGCATAAGTGGGTAAAAGAACTGAAAAATGAATTAAAGCAGTTGGGGAAAAAGCTGGTTTCCGGCGGGACAGAAAAAGCACAGGCAGAGGAATGGATGAAAGAACTGAAAGAGAGTTTGGAGCTTGGGCATACATTGCATGATGACTACGAGAATGCAGTCAGCCATGTGAAAACAGCAAGAGAGGCAATTGTAAGAATATTAGACTGTATGGGAGAAAGTCCTGTAGAGGAAGTAAAGAAAAGCTTTGATGGTTTAATCGGGAATTTGGACATGGTATATCATATCTGTGTAATTCGAAGGGATGATACTGATTTTATTTTTACCATGACCTGTTTAAGAAAAATGACAGCAGAGTACAATGGCGAAAATACAATTATGCTGCGAAGTGAGCTGGAAAATTTAAAGTCTGTATTAGATGATGCATCCGGGTGGAATGCACCGGATTTTCTGGCACTGGCATATTTTTTAATACATGAAAAAGAAAGTGAGCTTAGTGAAATGGAAAGTGAACAGCGGAATGCTTATGTGATAAGCTATTTTAATGAGCATTTCTGGGAACACTTTTTACGCGAGGCAGAACGGTGCGAAGTGAAATCGGAGGTGATATCTCTGGTGCGCCGGACTATCATTGGAAATATTGGATAGAAAAGGATAAAATACATAGTAAATCGAAAGAATATTGGAAGTACAAAATATAAATATCATAGACATACGGAAAATACATCAGGATATGACAGATAAGAAGGAGAGGATAACAGCATGAAGACAGAATGGTCATTAGACGCACTCTACAAAGACTTAAATGACCCGGCTTATGAAGCTGATATGAAATCATTAGAGCAGGCAGTAGAGGAATTTATTTCTTTTGTACAAAACGCAAAAGAGAAGGAGCTTAAGGAGCGCGTAGAGGGACTGCTTTTAAGACAGGAAAAGCTTGTGGAACTTATGTATAAGCTTGATTTATACTTAAGTCTGCGTCAGTCAGTCAATACAGAAGACGGAGAAATTATGGCACAGTCTAACCGTTTTATGAAGATTTACAACAAGTCAGCATCGGCAGAAGCAGCCATGAAAAAGCTTTTAGCAGAGATACCGGATGTGGATGTACTGGCGAAGGAAAGCAATCTGGTAAAAGAATATAGTTTCTTATTAAAAGAGATTAAAACAGAGGCTTCCCATTTACTGAGCGATGATGCGGAGGAAATGTATTCTGCAATGAATATGACCGGAGGCTCGGCGTGGGGACAGCTGCAGTCCTTCTTAACATCAACTGTAAAAGTAGATTATGACGAAAAGCAGATTACTTTGTCTGAAATCCGTAATTTGGCATACAGTCCGGATTCAAATGTCCGTAAAGCGGCATATGAGGCAGAAATTGCAGCATATGATAAGATTCAGGATGCGATTGCATTTTCTTTAAATAACATCAAAAATCAGGTGACAATGATTGCGGAAAAACGTGGCTATGAGTCGCCTTTGGCAATGACTTTAGAACAGTCAAGAATGAGCAGGGCAACTTTGGATGCTATGATGGAAGCCATTAGGGAATATTTACCGGTTTTCCGCAAATATTTGCGCAAAAAAGGTGAAATGTTAGGACATAACAATGGTCTTCCTTGGTATGAACTTTTTGCGCCCCTAGGAAAAGCAGATAAAACCTATTCGGTAGAAGAAGCCAAAGAGTATCTGATTAACTGCTTCTCAAAATTTACACCGGATATGGCGGATATGATGAAGGAAGCCTTTGAGAATGAATGGATTGACTTTTTCCCAAGAAAGGGAAAAGAGGGTGGCGCATTCTGTGCGGGTGTACCAAGCTTAAAACAGAGCCGTATTCTTACAAACTATGACGGATTATTCGGTTCTATCGGAACTCTGGCTCATGAATTAGGTCATGCATATCATAACAGACAGGTTGAAAATGAGCGTATTATGAATCAGGATTATCCAATGCCGGTTGCAGAAACAGCATCTACTTTTAACGAAACCCATTTAGGGCAGCAGGCATTAAAAGAAGCAGCCGGAGAGGAACGTCTAAATCTGTTAGAGAATGATTTAAGGGAGCAGACCCAGTGTATCGTGGACATTTACTCCAGATATTTATTTGAAACGGCTGTATTTGAACAAAGCCAGAATAAGTTCCTGATGGCAGATGACTTAAAGGAAATGATGTTAAATGCACAAAATGAAGCATATGGAGATGGCCTGGATAAGAATTATCTGCATCCATATATGTGGGTGTGCAAAGGTCACTATTACAGTTCCGGTTTAAGCTTTTACAATTTCCCATATGCATTCGGCAATCTGTTTGCACTGGGCCTTTACAGCCTGTTCTTAAAAGAAGGCGAGCCATTTGTTGAAAAATACAAAGCAATGTTAAAAGCAACACCGGTTTGTACTGTGGAAGAGGCAGGAGCAAAGGTTGGACTTGATTTGACGAAGAAGGAATTCTGGATGGAAAGTCTTGCCCTCATTGAAAAAAATATCGAAGCTTTCTGTGAAATGTAGGATAGTGAAAAAAGTAAGAAGATAGGGAGAAGATAAAATGGAACTTATAATTATAGGATTGATTATTTGGTTTGTGATTTCAAGAAACAAGAAAAACAAAAAGGGTGCGCAGCGGGGAACTGTATCAAATGGAAAGCGAATTGACACAGCCGTTGTAAATGCGAATTCTTATCAGCGTTCTTCGGCATACTATAAACAGACAGCTTTGAATGCAAATGGTCAGCGTCCTGTGCAGAATAATAATTATCAGCAACGTTCGGTGCAGAATAATGCATATCAACAGCGGGGGAAACAGCAGGAATTAAAACGTCGTCTGCAGCAGAAATATGTAAATGCGGGGAAACAGCAGCTACAGGGGAATACATACCAAAAGCCGGTGCAGCAGGCGGAGGATATTTTAAGTCGTGCGAAAAGTAATGTACAGGAAAATGTAGGCGATAATTTAAAAAATAAAATGCTGCAGGAAAGCGGTGGCGGCACATATACAGCTGCCGGTGTAATGAAAGTGGTTGAAAATATTCCGGCAGAACAAACAGTATATGATATCAACGGATACAGTGGACTGGTTAACATAAATCGGGAAAGTGATATTCTAAAACAGGTAAATGATTTGATTGTAACGGGTTATAGCGGAGATTTATCCTTTGACCGCGATTTTGTTGCGGAGGGAATTGAAATGCTTAACAGATGTGAACTTTAGGAATGACAGGAGTATAACCAAGTATGGAACGAATACCAAAAAGCGGAGAATTTTACCGCCATTTTAAAAACAAATTATATCAGATTTTAACGGTGGCTGAGCATTCAGAAACAGGAGAGAAGCTGGTAATTTACCAGGCTTTGTACGGAGATTTTAAGACATATGCAAGACCACTTTCTATGTTTGTAAGCGAAGTGGACCAACAGAAATATCCTAATGTAACACAGAAGTATCGCTTTGAGAAGGTAGAGCTGAATGAGGAAAAGCATTGTGATTGTGCTAACGAGCCTTCTAAGGCAGAAGAAGCATTTGCAAAGCAGGTAAATGCTGTTGCAGAAAAGCAAGTGGCAGAGCAGGCGGCAGAACCGGAGAATGTGCGTGCATCGGTAAGTACTGACAATGCAGAATTAGTACAGCCGGTCTCAGATGGTTCAACAGAAAAGATGATGGCTTTTTTTGATTCGGATGATTTTGAGGAACGCTACAATATTTTAGTATCTATGCGGGATACAATTACAGATATGCAGATTAATAATTTGGCAGTATCATTAGATGTGGTAATTCCGGAGGGAGATATTGATGACCGCTATGAGCAGTTAAAGATGTGTCTGCGTACCCGTCAGAAATATGAGAGTAATCGGTTGAGATAGCATATTTATCAATGAAAGTAGAGGAAATCAGTAGAAAAAAGTTAGCAAAAGAATCTCGCAGGCGAGATTCTTTTTTAATATTGAATAAACTAGTTGTTTTCGTTATAATAAAATAGTACTAATGTACGAGGGAAGAAGTATTAAGAGGTTAGGGGGAGAAACCAGATGAAGACTTTAAATCGTACACAATTGAAATTTATTGCAATCTGCGCTATGGTGTGTGACCATGTGGCATGGGGATTTGTGGAATTTATGAGTCCGTTAGGCCAGGTGATGCATATTATAGGGCGTCTTACAATACCAATAATGTGCTTTTTTGTAGCGGAGGGATTTCGCCATACTGCTAGTGTAAAGGGCTATATCAAGCGCATGGTATTATTCTGGATAGTGGCTATGTTGCCATTTTATCTTTTTTTCCACGAATTATATGATTATAGGCAGAACATTATCTTTGACCTGCTTTTAGGACTTTTAATGTTGGCAGTTCTTGAAAACAATAGATTTAGGCTTTGGCAGAAAATAATATTAGGAGCCGGTATATTTGCGGTATCAGCAACCGTTGGCGGCTGGGTAATCATGCCAATTTTATATATTCTTGCATTTTATTATGCAAAAGATTTTAAACGGCAGGCGATATGGGTATGTGGTCTTACGGTAGTGCTTGAAGTCTTTTTAATTGTAGCAGTTGAGCTTAACAGAGTATGGCATTTCTCGCACTATGACTGGCCATGGTATGACAAGCTTTATTTTCTTGGTTTCATGATTCCGCTTCTCCTTTTGAAACGGTATAACGGAGAAAAGGGAAAGGATATTATTGGAAAATACTTTTTTTATATATTTTATCCGGCACATTTTCTTGTGTTAGCGGGGATAAAGGCAATTAGAGGAGGCTGCACAATATATGAAATTTATGTAGCACTTCATGTAATCGGAGTGATTATCTGCCTTGGGATTTTGCTCAAAGTGCTTTGGGCAAAGCCATCTAGAGGGCAGATTGGAACACTTTTTCTGGTATTAGCAGCCTGCATATATACGTTTGGGTTTCTTGTGGAGATTACTTCGGGTAATGTGGGTGGTTTTTATGCCGCGACTGTAATGCAATATTTCGGGGAATGTCTTTTGATGATTGGTTTTACTCTTTTTGTGGCAGAGATGTGTCATAGAGAGATACCGGCATTTATTTATGCATTGGAATGTCTTTGTGGAATTCTGATTATGTGGATGCTTTTCACCACAAGAAATAATCATATTTTTTATACTTCGATAGGAATTAATGATGAAGGACCATTTCCACGGCTGGTATTGGAATATGGATGGGGATTTGATGCATTTGTGGTTTATGTAGCACTTGTCTGTGTCAGCTGTTTTGTGATTTGTATTCTGGGGATTATTAAATCAGACGGGATAGAAAGAAAAAGAATTCTTTGTACTGCCCTTGCAATATCCTGTCCGTGGATTCCTAATTTTATCAGGAATACGGGAATTACCGGTGGTTATGAAATTCCATGTTTTGGTATTATGGGAGCAGTTATTTTGGTAGGTATGGCATTGATAAAATATGGTTATTTCGATTCCATTGCTTTGGCTGGTGAAAATGCATTAAGTCATGGACAAGAAGGCATTATGGTCATTAATAACCATAATATTATTACCTACTATAACAAAAGAATGGAAGAAATGTTTGGGCAGCTTGCACTGAAACAAAATGTCTCAGAAAACAACATACTTGCAGATATTTTTGAAGGGAAGCTAAAAACCTTGGAGCGGAAAGAACGTATATATGAAATGCGTGTCGAGCCGCTTTGGGAAGGGGGATATGTGCAGGGGCATATGTTATGGATGCTGGATATTACAGAGCATCACCAGATGTTGATGCAGATTAGTGACCTTGCTCATAAAGATTCTTTGACCGGAATTTATAATCGCAGTTATTTTGTGACACTGCTGGAAGAATATTTGACACATGGGGGCGGCGGAAGCTTGTTTATGATGGATTTAAACAATTTTAAACAGGTAAATGACCGCTTCGGACATCAAACAGGTGATGAGATTCTTGCAAAATTTGGACAGGTGCTTTCGAAACTGGGAGAGGAGGCAATTTCCTGTCGAATTGGTGGAGATGAGTTTTGTCTCTTTTATAAAGAGGCAATTGATGCCAAAGAGCTGGAAACTTTTGCAGAGAGGGTTTCCATTGATTTTCAGAATGAGATGGCGGGAGAGAAATATGCAGATATAACCTCAGTATCCTTTGGAATTGCCAGAATACTGGAATCTACAGACAGGGATTTTGAAAGACTTTACAGCAATGCGGATAAAGCATTGTATGTTGCAAAGAACAGAAGCAAAAATACATGGTATATTCTTTGATAAAGTTAGGCAAAGGCATTGCCGGATGAGACAGAAGAATTATGTGGGGAATGGCATATGAAATATTTGAAAAAAATTGTCTGGTTTGTTCTATTATTTAATCTTGCGTTGTTGGTATTTGTGGCAGTCCGTTTTAAAGTAGACGACATGACACTTTCAAAAGGTGAAGTATATGATTTCAATAGCGGATGGGAGCTTACCTGGCAGGACGGAGAACGTGTTGCAATAGGAGAACTGCCTTATCTTGGAAAAAGTGAACCAGAGGAACTGCTTGTGCTGGAAAATACAATTCCGAAAGAATATTTTGGAATGACAATGTCATTCTTATCAGCGGATAAGACGATTAAGGTATGGCTGGATGGAGAGGCTGTCTATGAATTTGGAGTATCAGATGTAAGAAGCTTTGGGCATACACCGGGAAGCGTTGTTAATTTTGTTGATATTCCTTACAATCTAACAGAAGGAAAAATAAGGATTGAGATGTGTTCTCCCTATGATAATTATAGTGCATATATAAGCGCTGTTACGATTGGAAAAAGGGATGTACTTATTTTAAATCTGATTACTGATAATATATTTAACATTGTTTGTAATCTGGTAATTTTTATTTGTGGTATTATATTTTTTCTTTTATTTATTATTCAGAAAGTATCCGGACAGGACACGGGAGGAATGCAGTATTTGTGTGGCTATTGTGTGGTAGCCTCCTTATATTACATTATTGAAACAAAAACCATGCATATTTTCTATGGAAATCAAACGATGTATTCTGTTTTGGTTTTCCTATGCCTGATGATGATTCCTTTTTTTATAGGACTTTACTATGGAAATGGAATATTCAACAGTTATAAGAAGCGGTGGAAAATATTACTGGGAATGGTTTGTATCAATATCCTTGTGCAGATGATTTTACAGCTGCTTAATATTGTAGATTTTATGAACATGTCATTTGTCTCCCATGCACTGATTGCCTTGACTGTTCTTGTGGTGGGTGCATCTTATCTGAATATCAGCAAGGAGAAAAAGGATAAAAGCATTTCCCTTGGAATTGTTGCATTGCTTTTTATGGGAGTAGGCGGAACCATAGACATTGTGCGAATGTATGTGGTAGCAGTAGGAGATATGGGAAAGTTCAGCCGTTTAGGAACCACTGTTTTTAGTATTATTATGTTGTATCAGCATTTTAGCCAGGTGATAAAAGGATACGTTCATAATGTGGAAGAAAATGCAAGACTTTTGCAGCACGAGATGGAATTTATGGAAAAGAAGAACGAGCAGCTTAGAAAAGCAAATGAGCATGCTGAAGAAGCAAGGCAGGATGCGATAGCTGCGAATGCTGCCAAAGGTAAATTTCTTGCCCACATGTCCCATGAAATTCGTACACCAATCAATGCCGTGCTTGGTATGGATACCATGATTTTAAGAGAATCCAAAGATATGCAAATTAAGGAATATGCTTTGGATATTCAAAATGCGGGTCAGAATCTGCTGGCGTTAATTAACGATATTCTTGATTTTTCAAAAATTGAATCCGGTAAGCTTGAAATTATTAATGCAGAATATGATTTCAGCAGTCTGATACATGATATATCAAATATGATTAAGGCAAAAGCAGAAAGTAAAAAGTTAAAGCTCAACATTCATGTAGACGAAAAGCTTCCATCGAAATTATTAGGAGATGATGTACGTGTTCGTCAGGTACTTGTAAATCTGCTAAATAATTCCGTGAAATATACACAGCAGGGCAGTGTCACATTAAATGTTGATGGAAGGATAGAGGGAAGAAAAGTAGTCATTGATTTTTCAGTAGAGGATACAGGAATTGGTATTAAAGAAGAAGATATTTCTAAGTTGTTTAAAGAGTTTGAACGAATAGAGGAAAAGAGAAACAGAAACATTGAAGGAACCGGGCTTGGAATCAATATTACCACGCAGCTATTGCTGCTTATGGGAAGCAGACTAAATGTGGAGAGTGTTTATGGCAAAGGTTCTCGGTTTTATTTTACATTAGAGCAGCAGATTGTGGATTCAACTCCGGTTGGTAATTTGGAGGAGCGAATCAAACAGCAGTCTACAGAATACGCTTATATGGCGACATTTACAGCACCGGAAGCGCAGATACTTGTAGTGGATGATAATGCAACGAATCTTAAAGTGTTTGTAAGTTTATTAAAGTGTACAAAAGTGAATGTTGATGTTGCAGACAGCGGTAAGGCTTGTCTCGAGATGGTTAGCAGGAAAGCATATGATTTGATTTTTCTTGACCATATGATGCCGGAAATGGATGGAATTGAAACCCTACATCAAATGAAACAATTGGAAAATAACCAATGTGTTAATACACCAATTGTTGCATTAACAGCGAATGCGATAACCGGTGCAAAAGAAATGTATCTTTCGGAAGGCTTTGATGCATTTCTACCAAAACCGATTAATCCGGATAAACTTGAGCAGATGATTTTAAGGCTTCTTCCGAGGGATCTTTTATTGTTTGATATTGAAGAAGGAGGAGATGAGAAAACTTCAGAAATGCAGACAGAAGAAATCTATCAGGAGGAGGAAGAACTTCCGATGGTAGACGGAGTGGATTGGAGCTATGGATTTATGCATCTGCCGGATAGGGAACTGCTGATGAATACCGTAGAAGATTTTTATAAAGCAATTGATGTGGAGGCAGATTTACTGGAAAGATTTTATGTTGAAAGTAAGCAGAATCCGGAAATGCTAGATCAATACAGGATTAAGGTTCATTCCATGAAAAGTTCAGCAAATCTTATTGGTGCGACGATGCTTGGTGGAATGGCAAAGCTTCTTGAGAATGCGGCAAGAAATGCCGATATAAATGTAATAGATGCTTTAAATGAGATTTTCCTTAAGGAATGGCGAAGTTATAAAGAAAAACTAAAAGAATGTGTAGATGCGGGACACTCGGATGAAGAGCAGATTGAAAAAGTAGAAGTGGAAGATTATACAATTATCCTTGCGTACTTGGAAATGCTTCGAATTGCGATGGAAGAAATGGATATTGATGCAATGGATCAGACAATGGAAAGTTTGGAAAAGTATCATTATCCGCCGGAGATACAAACAAGTATAGAGCATCTTGATGTATTGGTAACCAATATGGATAGTGAGCAGGCAAATATCCTGATAGAGCAACTTGTAAATCAGGTAAAAATGAATAAAGAATGGAGAGATAAGACATGAAAAAAATACTTTTAATTGGGGAGTTGAATAAAACGGTAAGTGGTGTAAATAAGCATCTGGCAACCAGATTTCAGACACAGGTGTGCGTGGGAAATCTGGAAATGGTAAAAGGAATGGTGAAAATTTTCGGACCGGATATGGTGGTTGCATGTCTAGTGGGCATTGGAGAGTTGGATAAACGAATTCTGGATTATTTTGCTGAGGAACATTCCAATACACCTGTTTTGTTAATTGGTATTATGGAGGAATGCAGTTATTATCAAAATTATTATGAAAGTAGGCAGTTTGATTTTGCGATACGTCCTACTACTTTGTCTGTACTTTTACAGAAATGTCAGGATATGCTTCGTATCACTGATTTGGAAACAGTTGAGACAGATTGTGAAGAGGAAAAAGTAGTACAAAAAAGAAGACATATTCTTGCTGTAGATGATAGCGGAGTGCTACTTAGAAGTGTAAAAGCGATACTGGAAAAAGATTATGATGTTAGTGTTGCGACATCAGGACAAATGGCGATTAAGCAGGCGAAAAAGCGTATACCTGATTTAATTCTTTTGGATTATGAAATGCCGAATTTGGATGGAAAACAGACACTGGAAGAGATTCGTAAGGATGATGAGCTTGCAAATATTCCGGTAGTATTTTTGACGGGAGTAGCAGATAAACAACATATTTCTGCTGTATTAGGATTAAACCCGGCAGGTTACTTATTAAAACCAATTGACCAGAAGAGACTAATTGATACAATAGAAGCAGCATTAATTGGGATTTAGTTGAGAAAAAAGGTCTGACATACACACAAGGAAGCTTTGTGTATGTCAGACCTTTTGATTTTAGAGTAAATTGTCCGTATGTGGTTTCCTCTGGCTTAAGGTACTGTTATGATATTCGGTAGAAAAAGTTACATCCTCGCCAAACCAATCCGGTGGGCAGAAGGAGTTAGCATCTTCTTCTGATTCAAATTCTACTTCAGCTAAAGTAAGTGGGGCAAGTTCCCCTTTAAAAACATCCAACTCGATTGTTAATTTTTTGTCATAAGGAATCAGGTAGCGGCTTTTTTCAATAAAAATACCATCTGCTTTTGGCTTCATATGTTCAAAGGCTTCTTTTGTTAAAGGAAGATTATATTCTTCCCGAACCATCATGCCGCTTCCTTGGTAGGTTAGAATGTACTTATCATCGGAACGGCGGATACGCACGACGGGATTTGTGGATAAGTATCCCTGCTCGATTTCTTTATGTGGGTAAGATTTCAAATTTTCCGGGAGCTTTTTTATTAAATACTTACGTTCTATTTCCATGATGACCTCCTAAAACGAAATTCGGGGACGCAGCCTAAATTTCGAAATCCGGGGACGCAGCCTAAATTTCGAAATTCAGGGACGTAGCCTAAATTTCGAAATTTAGGCTGCGTCCCTGGATTTCATTATAGCTGATGATTGTTCCTTTGTCATCTATAATAGATTATAGGAAACAAAATCTGTTTGTAAGTAGATGCAGACTGGTATATAATAAATTTGTTAAAGTGTTTAAATACAGAAGGGAAGAAGGAGTTAACTTTTATACATAACCGTCATTATAAGGAGAGAAATACAATGAAAAAATTAGGAATTTTTATGGCAGAAGGCTGCGAGGAAATCGAAGGTTTAGCAGTGGTTGACCTTGTAAGAAGAACAGACGAAATTGAAATTACAACCATCTCTATCACAGATAAAAAAGAAGTGACAGGTTCACACAAAGTAACATTTTTGGCGGATGCATTAGCAAGTGAAGTGGATTTTGACAGCTTAGACGGAGTTATTCTTCCGGGGGGGATGCCGGGAACCTTGAATCTTGGTGAAGATGAGACTGTGAACACAGTGATTAAAAAATTTGCATCAGAAGGAAAAATGGTTGCAGCAATCTGTGCAGCACCTAGTGTTCTTGGAGCAGCAGGTTTATTAAAAGGAAAGAAAGCAACTTCCTATCCGGGATTTGAAGAAAAGCTGACAGGAGCTGATGTGGTAAAGGATGCAGTGGTAGTGGATGGAAATGTGATTACCAGTCGTGGTATGGGAACAGCAATTGATTTCGGCCTGGAAATTATCAGTTATCTGTGTGGAACAGAGCGGAAAGAAAAGATAGGAAAAGGAATTATTTATTTACAGTAAAATATAAAAACAGCTCGAAATCCTTAAAAAAAGGGTTTCGAGCTGTTTTTTACTTTATAGGAAAGGCCATGTCACACTAATGAGTGAACGTTCTTTCCATAAAGCAAAACGCTCCGCGAGGATGCGTTAAACGTAGTCAAGCAGTGAGATTAGCCTCTCATCTGTTCTTCCTGTCTCATGATCATTTTTTTGACCATTTCACCACCGATGCTTCCTGCCTGTGCAGAAGTAAGGTCACCGTTGTAACCTTCTTTTAAAGGTACACCGATTTCACTTGCAACTTCGTGTTTAAAACGATTCATTGCTTCTTTTGCCTGTGGCACTGCCATCTGATTGTTGTTTGAACCTGAATTGTTAGATCCGCTCATGGTTTTTCCTCCATAAAATTAAAAAGTTTTTTGTGAAAGTATTGTAAAAATACCTTATAAATAAGACTTTTTTCAATACTTTTGTTTTAGGAGTACAATAAGTTTTACTGTATTTCCTAATCCTATTATTTGCGCAAATTGCAAAAATATAATTGGAAAAAAATGAGAATTATGTTGACAATTCATAAGTGTTGTGATTTACTGAACTAGTAATCTAAAATAAAAAAGAAAGAGAGGTAATATAAAATGATTAGATTTACAAAATTTGTCGCGAACTTCAAAAAGAACAATCATACTATTACCTCGGTGGATGTTATACAGCCGTCTTGATGCAACAAAGCAGAGGGTTTTCTAAATTTGCGATTTAAGAGAAAACCTGAAAAGATGAAAGACAGTTATATACTTTTCCAAAGTGATATTTATTGCCCGTGGTAATTTCATAATTACCACGGGCTTTTTTGCTTTATAAGAAAGAACTTGTCACGCTAATGAGAGAATTTTCTATCCATAAAGCAAAAGGATAGGAATGGGTACATGCTGCTATTTCAATTCATTTTTTTGGGAGAACACCGGGGAAGATTAGAAGGAGGAGTTAAGAAGTGAAAAAGTTACACACATATATTGGACGCTACTGGTATGGCTATGTATTTGCGATTTTTTGCATGGTAGCGGCGATTGCACTTGATATGTTATATCCGGTCATTACACAAAGTATCGTGGATGACGTTATTGTGGATGGAAAGATACAACTGCTGACAAAACTGTTGGTGGGAATTGTAATTGTTGGAGTTGGAAGAAGTATTTTTGGCTATTTTAAGGAATTTACCTTTGACAAACTGGCTTCTACCATTGGTTCAAATATGCGAAAGGATTTATTTAACCATATTCAGACACTTTCCATGAATTATTTTGCAGATACCAATACCGGGGAGCTGATGGCGAGAGTTAAGGATGATATTGACAAGGTATGGAATGTACTTGGTTTTGTCGGAATGCTGATGATTGAGGTTGTGATTCACGTTTCCTTTGTACTTTACTGTATGTTTACAAGAAACTGGAGGCTTGCCTTTGTCCCACTTGTCACCATGATTGTATGCGGAGTGGTTGCAATTGTTATGGAGCGTAAATTAGACAAGGTTTACGAAGAAATTAGTGAGGAAAATGCAGTGCTGACTACTATTGCTGAGGAAAATTTAGCCGGTGTGCGTACGGTAAAAGCATTTGCAAGAGAAAAACATGAGATTGCGAAATTTGCATCCCACAACAAGCGATATTATGAGTTAAATATTACACAGTCGAAAGTGCTGGTAAAATATTATCCGATTTTTCAGTTTGTAGGAAAAGCACTTCCGGTCTGCACCACTGTATTAGGCGGTATTTCTGTAATGAATGGAAATATGACATTAGGTGCATTGGTAGCTTTCGTAGAGTACAGTCGCAACTGTACCTGGCCAATGGAAATGATGGGCTGGCTGACAAATGATTTATCGTCTGCCGTTGCATCTTACAAGAAAATAAAAAAAATCTACCAGCAGAAGCCTGAAATTGCAAATCCGGAAAATGCAGTAGAACTGGAAAAAGTAGAGGGTGCAATTTCTTTTGAAAATGTATCTTTTGGTTTGGAAGGAAAAGAGATTTTATCAGATATTTCCTTTACTGTTCCTGCCGGAAAAACATTGGGAATTATGGGAGCAACCGGTTCGGGAAAATCGTCCATTATTAATTTGTTGCAGCGCTTCTATGATGTAAAGGAAGGTGTGGTAAAGGTAGATGATGTAGATATCCGAAAGCTTTCCTTAAAACAGCTGCGCAGTAATGTTGCTGTGGTGTTACAGGATGTATTTCTTTTTTCAGATACCATTGAAGAAAATATTAAGATGGGACGTCGCAAGGTAATGCAGATGGAAGAAATCCGCACGGCAGCAGGACATGCCCAGGCAAGCAGCTTTATTGAGAAAATGGATGAGCAGTATCATACAGTTATCGGTGAGCGAGGTGTTGGTTTATCCGGTGGGCAAAAACAGCGAATCAGCATCGCAAGAGCGTTGTCAAAGAAAGCACCAATTCTCGTTTTAGATGATTCAACTTCGGCACTGGATATGGAAACAGAGCATGAAATTCAGAAAACATTAAATGAGTTTAAGGAAACCACAAAGGTGATTATTGCACATCGTATTTCTGCAGTGCGTCATGCGGATGAGATCATTTATCTGGAAAATGGAAAAATTGCAGAGCGTGGAACACATGAAGAATTGTTGGCAAAAAGGGGGTTATATTACGAGACCTTCCAAGCACAGTATGGCTCTTATATTGACCAGATGACTGTATAATAAAATTGTTTCAAGTCGCAGCAAATCTAGTATAGCAGTTTTTAATTACCTGTTGGACTTAGAAACATTACAAAAAGAAAAAGTAACTAGAAGAGGGGAGTTAGAAAATGGCTGTTAATTCGTTTCGTGAAGACGAGCACATGGAAAACACCGATAAAAAGAAAATTTTGCGTCGTTTGCTTTCCTACCTGCTTGTATATAAAAAGGCGATTGCCGGAGTGCTATTATGTATGGGTGTTACTGTAGCAATTTCTCTGGTAAATCCGCTGATTATTGAAGAAGCATTAGATCATTATGTTGCAGCGTCCGATTTTATAGGACTTGCAAAGCTTGGAATTTTTGCTTTAGTGCTAAATATTATTTTTATCATTATGGTAAAAGTGAGAATGTACATAATGGCAAAGATGACAAATAAAATTTTATTAGATATCCGTCAGGATTTATACGAGCATATTCAGACATTATCCTTTGCATTTTTTGATAGCAGACCAACCGGAAAAATTCTGGCGCGAATTATTGGTGATGTGAATTCATTAAAGGATGTGCTGAATAATTTCGTAACAACTTTAATTCCGGAGCTGATAACTGTCATCGGTGTCGTTGTGATTATGTTGGTAAAAGATTGGAGATTGGCTCTGGCATCTCTTAGTACGATTCCGCTTATGATAGTCGGAATTTGGCTTGTGCAGACTGCATCTCATAAACGTTGGGGAATTTATCGTAAAAAATCTTCCAACTTAAATGCGTATGTGCATGAAGATATTGCAGGAATGAACGTGGTACAGAGTTTTGGCGCAGAAGATGAAACAAGAGAAATTTTTGGACAGCTGACAGATGAACACCGAAATGCATTTTGGGATGCTTGTCGTTTTGCAGATATGTTCGGTCCAACGATAGATTTCTGTTGGGGAATTGGGGCGATGATGCTGTATTTGGTTGGAGTACGTTTCCTTGGTGTGGAAATGGTATCCGTCGGACTTTTAGTTGCATTTGGAACATACATCAATATGTTTTGGAATCCAATTATGAACCTTAGTAATTTTTATAACAGTCTTGTTACAAATTTAACAGCTGCGGAGCGTATTTTTGATATTTTAGATACTAAACCGGACATTGTAGATAAGGAGAATGTGCAAGAGCTTCCGGATATAAAGGGAGCGGTAGAATTTTCTCATGTAAACTTTACTTATGACAGAGGAACACCTGCGGAAACAAAGGTATTAGAGGATGTAAGCTTTAAGGTAAAACCGGGTGAGACAATTGCACTTGTTGGACCAACGGGCGCAGGAAAAACAACCATCGTAAACTTAATCAGCCGTTTCTATGATATTGAAGATGGGGTAATTTCCATCGATGGATATGACCTGACAAAGATTTCCATTGAAAGCTTACGAAAGCAGATGGGTGTTATGACACAGGATAATTTTATTTTTCATGGAACAGTTCGTGAAAATATCCTTTATGGAAAATTAGATGCGACAGAGGAAGAAATGGTTGCTGCTGCTAAAGCAGTCAACGCTCATGACTTTATCATGAAAATGGAAAAAGGTTACGACACTGAGTTGAAAGAACATGGTGCAGGCTTATCCATTGGACAACGTCAGTTGATTGCTTTTGCAAGAACTATGGTATCCATGCCAAAGATTCTGATTTTGGACGAAGCAACTTCAAGTATTGACACCCATACGGAAATTTTAGTTCAGCACGGTATTGAAGCACTGCTTGCAGGAAGAACAAGTTTTGTTATCGCACATCGTCTTTCTACGATTCAGAATGCTGACCGCATTTTCGTCATCGACCAGGGCGGCATTTTAGAGCAGGGAAGCCCCGCAGAACTTATGGAACAAAAAGGTGCCTACTATAAACTTTATATGGCACAATTTGCGGGATTGCAATGAGCCATGCCAAGACGAAAAGAAGCAATTTTTCGCGCTTGCGCAGAATAAATTGCTTCTTTGAGGATTGATAGGGCGAACGCCCGCGAGCTCACAGGACGCGAATGCGTCATGTGAGCTTGGGCATGGCGAAGAAGAAAAAAAGGATTGATAGGGCGAACGCCCGCGAGCTCACAGGACGCGAATGCGTCATGTGAGCTTGAGCATGGCGAAAGGAGAATCTATGACAAATCAGGAAATATTAGAAATTGCATTGCAGCAGTCGGCATACGACTGCAACTGCGATGCAAAAGATTTTTTACAGGAAAAGAATATTGTTACCATGTCAAAAAAGCATGAAAAAGCAAGAGCGTACATTCCGCTGCCCTTAGAATGTGACCTTGTTTCATACGGCAACAATATTGTAGCCCAGACAAGTGAAAGAACAGCAGAAACGGTTCGGGAATATATCGATAAGTATCCACTAGAGCATTGCTTTGAAACACCAAATATTCATGTGTTGAATGAGGCATTACAAAAGTTCGATTTAAAGATCTGCTTCATGGCAGAATATTTTTTGCCGGATGTGGAGAAGTTGCAAAAGCTGCCTTGCGAATATGAACTGCGAGTACTGCATCAGGAGGATTTTGCAGAGTTGTATACGCCGGAATGGGGCGATGCACTTTGCGAGGACAGAAAAGAAAAAGACGTACTAGGTGTTGGTGCATACGATAATGGAAAATTAGTCGGGCTTGCAGGCTGTTCTGCTGATTGTGAAAGGATGTATCAGATTGGTGTGGATGTGTTGCCGGAATACCGAAAAAAAGGAATCGCGTCAGCGCTTACCAGTCAGTTGGCATTGGAAATTCTTGCACTTGGAAAAGTGCCATTTTATTGCGCAGCATGGTGCAATATCAAATCGGTACGAAATGCAATCAAATGTGGTTTTCGTCCGGCATGGGTGGAACTGACCGCAAGAGACATTGCGTTTGTAGATAAGATGAATGCAGCAGAATAGAAAGAATGAAAGTGAAAGAATGAAATCGAATCAGAACAGGGACATGGTAGGAATCATAGGATAAAGCTGCCGCCCTGTTGAAAAAAATTGATAAGCAGTTTTTAGATTAAGGAGAGATAAAAACATGGACAGTAAAACAAATGCCATGCGCATATTAGACAAAAACAAAATTTCTTATGAGTTAATCACCTATGAGTGTGATGAGTTTATTGACGGACTTCATACTGCAGAAAAGACAGGAGCACCGGTAGAACAGTCTTTCAAGACTTTAGTGGCTCAGGGAAAAAGCAAGGCATATTATGTTTTTGTTGTGCCAATTGCAGAAGAAGTGGATTTAAAACGTGCAGCAAAGGTTGCCGGCGAAAAGTCAATCGAAATGATTCCGGTAAAAGATATTAAAAATGTAACAGGTTATATTCGTGGCGGCTGTACACCAATCGGAATGAAAAAACAATTTCCGACGTTTATCCAGAAAGAGGCAATGGACTATGAACAGATTTATGTAAGCGGTGGAAGAATCGGTGCGACATTAAAGCTAAGTCCAAAGGATTTGGAAAAAGTAACAAGAGCTGTTTTTGCAGATTTTATTAAGCAGGATATATAAAATAAGGCATTTAGGAGACCGTATGCACTTTACAATAAAAGAATATGAAACATACAACAGCGAAGAAATTCTTGATTTATACACAAGTGTTGGCTGGACAAATTATACAGATAACCCGGAAATGCTGAAAAACGCATATGCAAATTCTTTAAAAATTCTTGGAGCATATGAAAATGACAAACTGATTGGAATTATCCGTGTGGTAGGTGACGGATACTCAATTATTTATATTCAGGATATTTTGATTTATCCGGAGTATCAGCATAAAGGTGTAGGAACTGCATTAATGAAGACAGTGCTGGAAATGTATCAGCAGGTATATCAGAAAACCTTGCTGACAGATAACACAGAAAAGACAATCCGGTTTTATAAATCTACAGGCTTTATGCTGGATTCGGAAGTGGGATGCGCAGCATTTTTCAGGGTGTATTAAAGAAAATGTGGAAGTTGTTATATATGTCAGCGGGGAGAGCAGCAGGAAAATAGTATATTTTGGGCGTTGCGTAGTGAAAACGCGCCTGTACATCTCAAAAGAAAGTTTTTGGCTGATATGAGGAGATAGAATATGACAAAAAGGCAGGAAGTGCTGGATTATGGAATGACCTTGCCGGAGGTCTATATGGATACCCCTTTTCATGATGATAATTGGGTACTACTTAGATATAGAAAAAATAAAAAAGCATTTGCATGGACGTATGAAAAGGATGGTCATATGTGGGTAAATGTAAAGGTTGACCCGGAATGGCGTGATTTGTGGAGAAACGCATATGAGGCAGTTATTCCAGGATATCATCAGAATAAGGAGCATTGGAACTCTGTTCGTTTGGATGGCAGCATACCGGATGAAGAAGTAAAGAGAATGATAGCAGAAAGCTATGATTTGATTGTTGGTAAAAAAACGTTGAAGTTAGGGGACAGCTATGATTTTCTATGAAATAACGGAAGAAGATAAGAAACTGATAGAAATTGCGATAGCAAAAATAGACAGTAATTTTGATAATGAAAAGTACAATCACACAGTAGGTGCAGCAATTAGGTGTAAAAATGGTAATATATATTCAGGGGTCAATTGTGACGGAATACATGGCTCATGTGCTGAGTATATCACTATGGGAATTGCAAGTTCAGAGGGAG
>X314_Red_Deer__coassemble_39_pt1 | contig 27916 bp, 22 predicted proteins | sample X314_Red_Deer__metabat2_high_PE_002 | metagenome-assembled genome bin X314_Red_Deer
GAAATTAGTCAGGAAGTTACGAATAAAGATACAAGTCGTATTTTTTGACCGGCAGTAAGGCCACAGGGATTTAGAAACTTTGGAAACAGAGAGTATTCCGTAAATAATAAACATGGAGGGTAAATTACATGAGCGATGCAAAGCAGATTATTGAAAGCGGCAAAGCGGTACTTGGTATTGAGTTTGGTTCTACAAGAATCAAAGCGGTATTAGTAGATGATAATCACAAAGTACTCGCGATTGGTGCACACGACTGGGAGAATCAGTTAGTAGACGGTATTTGGACTTATAGTCTTGATGCAATCTGGGCTGGGGTACAGGATTGCTACCAGAAAATGACAGAAGATGTCAAAACAAAATATGGAGTAACCGTTAAGAAGCTTGGAGCAATCGGATTTTCCGGCATGATGCACGGCTACATGGCATTTGATAAGGATGGGGAATTATTAGTTCCTTTCCGTACCTGGAGAAATACGATTACAGGAGCTGCCGCAGAGGAATTAACAAAGGTATTTAATTTCAATATCCCACAGCGTTGGAGTATTGCACATTTATATCAGGCAGTATTAAATAATGAAGAACATGTGGATAAGATTACATTTTTTACAACGTTAGCCGGATATATTCATTGGAAATTAACAGGAGAAAAAGTACTTGGTGTTGGAGAAGCATCCGGTATGTTTCCAATCGATTCTAAGACAAAGAATTACAATGCAGATATGTTAGCAAAATTCGATGCATTAGAAAACGTACAGAAATATCCTTGGAAATTAGAAGAAATTTTACCAAAGGTATTACCGGCAGGTGAAGTTGCTGGAACATTAACAGCAGAAGGCACGAAATTATTAGACGTAACCGGAAATCTGGAAGCTGGTATTCCACTTGCTCCACCGGAAGGTGATGCGGGAACAGGTATGGCTGCAACAAACTCTGTAGCAGTTCGTACCGGAAACGTATCTGCAGGAACTTCTGTATTTGCGATGGTAGTATTAGAGGAAGATTTAAAAGCAGTACATGAGGAATTAGACCTTGTTACCACACCATCCGGTGATGCCGTAGCAATGGTACACTGCAACAACTGTACTTCCGATTTGAATGCATGGGTAAATCTGTTTAAGGAATTTGCAGAGACATTTGGCATGACGGTTGATATGAACCGGCTATTTGGAACCTTATATAACAAGGCGTTAGAAGGAGATAAAGATTGTGGCGGCTTAGTGGCATTTAACTGCTTCTCAGGCGAACCGGTTATCGGATTAAATGAAGGCAGACCGATGTTCGTCCGCAAACCGGCAGCACATTTAAGTCTTGCAAACTTTATGAGAACACATTTGTATGCATCCCTTGCAACTTTAAAAATCGGATGTGATATCCTTTTCAAAGAGGAAAAAGTAAAGGTTGATACAATTTACGGTCATGGCGGACTGTTTAAGACAAAAGGTGTTGGACAGAGCATTTTAGCAGCAGCTATGGATGCCCCGGTTGCAGTTATGGAAACAGCTGGTGAAGGTGGTCCTTGGGGAATGGCACTCCTTACTTCTTACATGGTAAATAAAGAAGCAGGTGAGACTTTAGAAAGCTACTTAAGCAACAAGGTATTTGCCGGAGAACAGGGAACAGTAATGCAGCCGGATGCAGCAGATGTCAAAGGATTTGATGAGTACATTGTAAACTATAAAGCAACAATTGCAGCAGAAAAAGCAGCAGTAGAAGCATTACCACTTTAAGAATTGGAGGATGATTATATGTTAACAGTTAAAAATTACAAGTTTTGGTTTTGTACAGGTTCACAGGATCTTTATGGAGATGAATGTTTAAGAAATGTAGCAGAGCATTCTAATATTATCGTAGAAAAATTAAACGCTTCCGGAGTACTTCCGTTCGAAGTAGTTTGGAAACCAACCTTAATCACAAACGAATTAATTCGTAAAACTTTCAACGAAGCAAACATGGATGAAGAATGTGCCGGTGTTATCGTATGGTGTCATACATTCTCACCAGCAAAATCATGGATTTTAGGATTAAAAGAATTAAGAAAACCTTTATTACATTTACATACACAGTTCAACGAAGAAATTCCATATGACACGATTGATATGGATTTCATGAACGAGAACCAGTCTGCACATGGTGACAGAGAATGGGGTCACATGGTAACACGTATGGGAATCGAAAGAAAAGTTGTTGTTGGTCATTGGGCTGACGAAAATGTACAGAACAGAATCGGTTCATGGATGCGTACCGCAGTTGGTGTTATCGAAAGCAGCCATATTCGTGTAATGCGTGTTGCTGATAATATGAGAAACGTAGCAGTAACAGAAGGTGATAAAGTAGAAGCTCAGTTAAAATTTGGCTGGGAAGTGGATACATATCCGGTAAATGAAATCGCAGAGTCTGTAGATGCAGTTTCCACAGCAGATGTAAACGCATTAGTAGAAGAATACTACAGTAAATATGACATTTTATTAGAAGGCAGAGATCCGGAAGAGTTTAAAAAACACGTGGCAGTTCAGGCACAGATTGAAATTGGTTTCGAGCGTTTCTTGGAAGAAAAGAATTATCATGCTATTGTTACACACTTCGGTGATTTAGGTGCATTAAAACAGCTTCCTGGTCTTGCAATTCAGAGATTAATGGAAAAAGGTTACGGTTTCGGTGCAGAGGGTGACTGGAAAGTTGCCGCAATGGTACGCTTAATGAAGATTATGACAGAAGGCGTAAAAGATGCAAAAGGTACTTCTATGTTAGAAGACTATACATATAACCTTGTAAAAGGAAAAGAAGGAATTCTTCAGGCACACATGTTAGAAATCTGCCCAACAATTGCAGATGGTCCAATCAGCATCAAATGCCAGCCGTTATCCATGGGTGACAGAGAAGATCCGGCAAGACTTGTATTTACATCCAAAGAAGGAAAAGGTATTGCCACATCCTTAATCGACCTTGGCGACAGATTCCGTCTTATTATTAACGATGTTGATTGTAAGAAATGTGAAAAACCAATGCCGAAGCTTCCGGTAGCAACAAATTTCTGGACACCACAGCCAGACTTCTACACAGGAGCAGAAGCATGGATTCTTGCAGGTGGTGCACACCACACAGCATTTTCCTATGACTTGACAGCAGAGCAGATGGGTGACTGGGCAAATGCTATGGGTATTGAAGCAGTATTCATTGACAAAGATACAACTATCCGCAACTTCAAGAAAGATTTGATGTTAGGAAATATTTTCTATCGTTAGGAGACAGTAAACAACGGACAAATTCGTTGTTTATTAAAAAGGGCAAAGTGAGGGTAATCGGCAAGTCTGCTTGTCGATTATCCGGGCAGCCCTACGATAATAAGCTGCGTGGCAGCTTAAAAAATGCAGGTACATAGTATCTGCGTATATATAGAAGGAGAAGAAATATGAAATTTTTTATCGACACAGCAAACGTAGAGGACATTCGTAAAGCAAATGACATGGGGGTAATTTGTGGTGTTACGACAAATCCATCCTTAATTGCAAAGGAAGGAAGAGATTTTAACGAGGTAATCAGAGAAATCACATCTATCGTTGATGGACCAATCAGCGGAGAAGTAAAGGCTACCACAGTTGATGCGGAAGGTATGATTAAAGAAGGCCGTGAGATTGCAGCAATTCATCCAAACATGGTAGTTAAAATTCCAATGACAGTAGAAGGATTAAAAGCAGTAAAAGTTTTATCAGCAGAAGGAATCAAAACAAATGTTACTTTAATCTTTTCTGCAAATCAGGCATTATTAGCAGCAGAAGCCGGTGCTACATATGTATCTCCATTCTTAGGAAGATTAGATGACATCAGCCAGCCAGGTATTGATTTAATTCGTACAATTGCTGATATCTTTGATATCTACGGATATGAAACAGAAATCATCGCAGCATCTGTTCGTAACCCAATCCACGTAACAGATTGTGCGTTAGCAGGAGCTCATATCGCAACAGTTCCTTATGCAGTAATTGAGACAATGACAAAGCATCCATTAACAGATGCCGGTATTGCAAAATTCCAGGCAGACTACAGAGCGGTATTTGGAGACTAGGTCTCCAAAACCACTCTGTAGCTTATAATAATATAAAATCAGGAGAATGCACACTACTCAAATTATCACAAAGAAAGGAATTATCATGAATAAATTAGAACTTCAGAAAATGGCTGTTGAAGTTCGTAAGGGTATAGTTTCCGCTGTTCATGCCGCAAAGGCTGGACATCCGGGCGGATCTCTTTCAGCAGCAGATATTTTCACATATTTATATTTTGAAGAAATGAACATCGATCCTAAGAATCCGAAAAATCCGGACAGAGATCGTTTTGTATTATCCAAAGGGCATACCGCACCGGGTCTTTACTCAGCACTTGCAAACAGAGGATATTTCCCGGTGGAGGATCTTTTAACATTGCGTCATACAGGTTCTTATTTACAGGGACATCCGGATATGAAGCACATTCCGGGCGTTGATATGTCATCCGGTTCATTAGGACAGGGATTATCCTGTGCAGTAGGTATGGCATTAGCCGGAAAACTTCAAAATAAAGATTACCGCGTATATGCTCTTTGCGGAGACGGTGAAATTCAGGAAGGCCAGATTTGGGAAGCTGCAATGTTTGCCGGACATCGTAATTTAGATAACCTTTGTGTGATTGTTGATAATAATAATCTCCAGATTGATGGAACTATCGACGAAGTATGTTCACCATACCCAATTGATAAAAAATTCGAAGCATTCAATTTCCATGTAATCAATATCAACGGAAATGATTTCGATGAAATTAAAAAAGCATTTGATGAAGCAAAGGCAAAGAAAGGAATGCCAACAGCAATCATCGCTCACACCGTAAAAGGAAAAGACATTTCCTTTATGGAAAATAGCGTTGACTGGCATGGAAAAGCTCCAAATGATGAGCAGTATGCCGTTGCAATGGAAGATTTAAGAAAGGTTGGTGAAGCATTGTGTCAAAATTAACAGATGTTAATTCAATAAAGGCAGTAGCGACCAGAGATAGTTATGGTAACGCGTTAGTAGAAATTGGAAAAGAACACGAAAACCTTATTGTATTAGATGCGGACCTTGCTGCAGCAACCAAAACAGGTATTTTCAAAAAAGCATTTCCTGAAAGACATATTGATTGTGGTATCGCAGAAGCAAATATGACAGGTATCGCAGCCGGACTTTCTACCTGTGGATACGTTCCATTTATCAGTACATTTGCAATGTTTGCAGCCGGACGTTCTTTTGAACAGGTTCGTAATGCAATCGGATATCCACATTTAAATGTCAAAATCGGAGCAACGCATGCCGGTATTTCCGTAGGTGAAGATGGTGCATCTCACCAGTGTAATGAGGATATCGCGTTAATGCGTGCAATTCCGGGAATGGTTGTAATTAACCCGGCGGATGACGTAGAAGCAAGAGCAGCTGTAAAAGCAGCATATGAGCATGTTGGACCTGTATATCTTCGTTTTGGAAGACTTGCAGTACCCGTATTTAACGATGAAGCAACCTACAAATTTGAAATTGGAAAAGGTGTAGAATTACGCGATGGTTCTGACTGTACCATTATTGCAACAGGACTTTGTGTTTCTGAATCAATGAAAGCAGCAGAAGCTTTGGCAGAAAAAGGAATCAATGCACAGGTAATCAACATCCACACTATCAAACCATTAGATGAAGAAATCGTCATTAATGCAGCAAAGAAAACAGGAAGAATCTTTACTGTTGAAGAGCATTCAATTATCGGTGGACTTGGTGCTGCAGTTTCTGAGTGCTTAGGCGAGAAATGCCCAACAAAAATTACACGTATTGGTGTGAATGACGTATTTGGCGAATCAGGTCCTGCAAAAGAGTTGCTTCATAAATATGAGCTTGATGCTGAGGGAATAACAAACCGTATTTTAAAAGAAATGAAATAATCATCTTGACAGGAAGTATAGCGGAAACCGTAAATACGGCTTCCGCTATCGCCAAATATATGAAATGGAAAAATGCGTCGAATATGTGATATTCGCAAAGCATACTTTACCAGTTGATTCAAAAGCCGTAAAGCGGCAGAATGAGAGGAAAAATGTTAGAAGAATTAAAAAAACAAGTTTATGAAGCAAATATGGAGCTTCCAAAGCGTGGATTAATTACTTATACATGGGGAAATGTCAGCGGAATTGACCGCGAAACAGGATATTTCGTCATCAAACCAAGTGGTGTGGATTACGATGCATTAACACCGGATGATATGGTTGTTATGGACTTAGAAGGAAATAAAATCGAAGGAAAGTATAAACCATCTTCAGACACGGCAACACACATCGAATTATACAAAAAATATCCTGAAATTGGTGGTGTGGTTCATACACATTCACCGGAGGCAGTTGCATGGGCGCAGGCAGGAAGAGATATTCCTCTTTATGGAACAACACACGCGGACTATTTCTTAGGGGCTATTCCATGTGCAAGAAACCTGACACCGGAGGAAATTGACGAAGCATATGAGAAAAATACAGGCGTTGTGATTATTGAAACCTTTGAAAGTCGTGGTATCAACCCGGTATACACACCGGCAGTACTTTGTAAAAATCATGGACCTTTCACATGGGGAAAGGATGCAGCAGAAGCAGTACATAATGCAGTGGTATTAGAAGAAGTTGCAAAAATGGCAAGAAACACAGAGATGCTTAACCCGGAAGTAAAGCCGGCACCGGACTGTATCAAAGACAAACATTTTTACCGTAAGCATGGTGCTAATGCATATTACGGACAATAAATATTAGCGCATTAAATTTTAATACTGTAGGTTTGCGTAAACAGTCACAAATTTATAGCATAAAATTATGCAGAAATGAGGATGGTATGGGAGCAGTAAGCTTTGGTAAAACAAAAGAAGGAAATGAAGTAACAAAATATACTCTGACAAATAAAAATGGAATGGAAGTATCTGTTATTGATTTAGGTGCTACCGTTGTTTCCATCAAAGCTGCCGACAAAGACGGTGCGTTAAGAGATGTTGCACTTGGATATGACAATCCGGTGGATTATCAGACCAATACCTGTTATTTTGGAGCAGTAATCGGGCGTAACTCCAACCGAATTAATCAGGCAAGAATCTCTTTAGATGGAACAGAGTACGCATTAGAGGCAAATGACAACGAGAACAATCTTCACAGTGGAAGCAAGGGATTCCATGCCGTTATTTGGAACGTGGAAAAAGCAGAAGCACAGAAAATTGTTTTTACATACTTAAGCAAAGATGGCGAGCAGGACTTCCCGGGAAATATGAATGCCAGTGTTACATATGAATTGACGGATGAAAATGAACTTGTAATTTCTTATCAGGCACAATCTGACAAGACAACAGTTGCAAACTTTACAAACCATGCATACTTCAATCTAAATGGACATGAAACAGGAAGTGTAGAACAGCAGGAATTAGAAATTTTAGCATCCTATTACACACCGATGATTGATGCAAAAGCAATCCCAACCGGCGAAGTTGCAAAGGTTTCGGGTACCCCAATGGATTTCCGTAAAATGGAAAAAATTGGTGCCCGCATCCGGGATGATTTTGAGCAGTTAAAATTTGCAGGCGGTTATGATCATAACTACGTGCTGGATAAAGCAGATGGCAGTATGCAGTTAGCAGCCAGAGCAAAATCAGCAGATTCCGGTATTTGCATGGATGTCTATACAGATTGTGTGGGGATTCAGCTTTACACCGGTAACTTTATTGGCGAACATGCAGGAAAAGAAGGGGTTACTTATGGAGAACGTCATGGTTTCTGTTTAGAAACACAGTATTTTCCAAATGCAATCAATGAAGAAAACTTCAAAACACCGGTGCTTCATCCGGGAGAAATCTATAAGTCAGAAACAAAATATTGTTTCTTTGTTGAAAAATAACACAGAAATGAAAAATGTCCTACATGGCAGAAATGTCATGTGGGATTTTTTTTCATATTTTATTGAAAACCGGACATACTACTTTTCGAGATTCCATTATTTACTTGTAGAAACAGAAAATGCGCTATGTTATCTTGAGTTTCTAAGAAGATATCTAAATCAGACAAAGTACATAGGGAACACTTTGTCAAAAAGAATGCGCATTCTTTGAACAGCAGGTAAAAGTATACAGTGGGAAAGGAAGAAAAAATGGGTGTTCAGGGAACAGAAAAGAGTGAATTTGGATTTAAGGACAAATTAGGGTATATGTTTGGCGATTTTGGAAATGATTTTACCTTTATTTTGTCCTCCATGTTTTTGATGAAATTTTATACCGATGTTATGGGAGTATCGGGAGCTTTGGTAGGGGTAATGATGATGCTGGCACGTTTCGTGGATGCATTTACCGATGTGACGATGGGACAGCTGGTGGATAGAAGCAGAAGCACTGCAAAAGGAAAATTTGCACCGTGGATTAAGCGTATGTGCGGACCTGTGGCGGTAGCATCTTTTTTGATGTATGCAAGCTGGTTTAAGGATATGCCGATGTGGTTTAAGATTTTCTGGATGTTTTTTACTTATATTCTTTGGGGAAGTGTATTTTACACCAGTATTAACATCCCATATGGTTCTATGGCATCTGCAATTTCAGCAGAACCAAAAGACCGTGCAAAGCTGTCAAATGCCAGAAGTGTTGGTGCTGCACTTGCAGGAACAGCAATCGGTGTAATTCTTCCTTTGGTGGTTTATTATACGGATGAAAATGGAAATCAGGCGTTATCGGGAACGAAAATGTCAGTTGCAGCCTTTCTTTGCTCAGTAGGTGCAGTTATTTGTTATCTTTTATGCTATCACATGACAACAGAGCGTGTACAAATGGAACGGAAAACAGGAAGATTTTCCTTTCGGGAATTTATAAATACATTGTTTCGCAACCGCGCATTAATCGGAATTGTAGTCAGCGCATTGTTTCTTTTACTGGCAACCTTGTCACTTTCTACGATGATGTCCTATGTGTATCCAAACTATTTTGGAAATCTTGGAGCACAGTCATTATCGACACTACTGGGGACAATTGTCACTTTAATTTCTGCGACCTTTATTGTGCGCCTTTCCACAAATATTGGTAAAAAGGAGCTGGCAATCATCGGCTCATTAATCAGTGTGGTATCATTTGTGGTACTGTTTTGGATCCAGACAAAAAACGTATGGGTATTCACTGCTTTTTATGTAGTGGCATATTTAGGACAGGCTTTTTTTTCGTTGATTTGCTGGGCGATGATTACGGATGTGATTGATGATACAGAGGTAAAAACAGGAGAGCGTTCAGATGGAACAATTTATTCCATTTATTCCTTTGCAAGAAAATGCGGGCAGGCATTAGCTTCCGGGCTTGCAGGACTTCTTCTTACAATTATTGGATATTCTGAGGCAACTCAGTTTGAACCGGATGTTGTACAGGGGATTTACAATATTACCTGTCTTGCGCCGGCACTTGGGTTTGGTTTAGTAATAATTTCTTTATGGTTTTTATACCCGCTGAATAAAAAGACTGTGGAAAAAAATGCGGCAGAGCTTGCAAAAAGACGGAAATCATAAATTCATGCAGAAAGAAAAATAAAATTCACATTAAACTTAATACATGATACAATGAATAGGGAATGCGGAAAGTTTCTGCATTCCCTATTTATGAGTTTACGTGTTTTAAAGCAGAGAAAGAGGAGCAGTATGTCACTTCAGTTTATTTTTGGAAACTCAGGAAGCGGAAAATCAAATTATTTATATCAGTGGGTATTAGAGCAGGCAAAAAAGCATCCAAATCAGAATTATCTGGTGCTGGTACCGGAGCAGTTTACGATGCAGACCCAGCGGGAATTAGTACGATTACAAAAGGTACATGCCATTATGAATGTGGATGTGCTTAGTTTTGCGCGCCTTGCATACAGGGTATTTGATGAGTTGGGAAAACAGGAGCTGGTGGTGTTAGAAGAAACAGGGAAGAATCTTGTTTTACGAAAAATTGCTGAGGAGAAAAAAGCTAATCTTAAGGTTTTAAGAGGCAACATGAATAAAATGGGGTATATTGACGAGGTAAAATCCTTTATTTCCGAGCTTGCCCAGTACAATATTGAACCAAAGGATTTAGAAGCTTTTTTACAAAAAGAGGAAATAGGTGAGACGTTACGTTTAAAATTACAGGACATTCTTGTGATGTATCAGGGCTTTCGTGAGTATTTAGAAGGACGTTTTATTACATCCGAGGAGGTTTTAACCTTGTTATGTGATGTAGCAGAGGAATCATCTATTATAAAAAACAGTGTAATTGTATTTGACGAATTTACCGGGTTTACCCCGATTCAGAATAAATTAATCAAACGTTTGATGCCATTAACGGAAAAAATGATTTTTTCCATTACGATGGATGTCAGAGAAGATTTTTACCATTGCAGAGGACAGCAGGAGTTGTTTGCCATGAGTAAAAAAACAGTAGAATTACTGCTTAAAATGGCAGAGGAGATTTCGATTCCGGTATCAGACCCGATTGTGTTAGGAGGAGCAGAAGAAAAACGCTACCGCAATGCAAAAGAGCTTTATTTTATGGAGCAGAATTTATTCCGCCCGACATTTAGAAAATGGGAACAAAAAGCCGGGGCACTAAAGCTTGTAAATCTAAGGAATCCCCGTGAGGAGCTTTTCTTTGCCGCAAAAGAAATTGTACGCTTAGAGGGAAGAGGGGGTTTGCTATAAGGATATTGCGGTAGTTACCGGTGACGTAAATTTATATGCAAGCTATGTGCAGGGGATTTTCGAGCAGTATGAGATCCCTTTTTTTATTGACCAGACAAAAAATATTTTGTTCCATCCACTGACGGAATTTATCCGCGCGGCACTCGAGGTGGCAGAGTATGATTTTTCTTATGAGAGTGTGTTTCGTTTCTTAAGATGCGGGCTTTGTGGACTTTTAGATGCAGAAATTGACCGCCTGGAAAATTATGTGCTTGCCAAAGGAATTCGTGGAATCAAAAAATGGAAAAAAAGCTGGACGTTTGTAAACAGTGATGGAAGCATTGATGAGATGGCAGAAATGAATCAGGTGCGTGAGCAGGTTGTAGCGGCATTAGAGCCGCTTTGTGAGGCATTTAAAGAAGATGGGCATAACGTAAAAAGTCAGACCTACGCGCTTTGTAAGATGTTAGAAGCATTAGAGGTGGAACGTCGCTTAAAAGAAAAAGAAGAAGCATATCAGGCGGCAGGCGAGCAGGCAAAAGCAAAGGAATACTCACAGATTTATCGCATTGTCATGGATTTATTCGATAAGATTGTGGCGTTGCTGGGGGATGAGCAGATTCCATTGAAAGAATACAGTGATATTTTAGATGCCGGTTTTCAGGCAGCAAAAGTTGGTGTAATTCCGCCTGGAAATGATAAAGTAACCATTGGCGATATTGAAAGAACCAGATTGAATCATATTCGTGTGTTGTTTTTTATTGGTGTAAATGATGGTGTGGTTCCAAAGGCGGGAAATGCAGGCGGAATTATTTCACAGTTTGAACGGGAAAAAATGTCAGAGTGTAAGTTAGAGCTTGCACCGGGAACAAGAGAAAAGGTATTTATACAGAAGTTTTATTTGTATTTGAATATGACCAAGCCGTCAGATTATTTGTACGTTACTTTTTCCAAGGTAAATTCCGAGGGAAAAGCACTGCGCCGCTCTTATCTCATTGGAACATTGTTAAAAATGTTTCCGCAGAATGAGGTAACTGAATTTGAAGGAGAAATGGAAGAATCAGGTGTGCTGACGCCAAAAAGCAGTATGAACTTCTTTTTAAGCGGTTTAACAGAAGAGAATAAACAGCACCATAATCTTTGGGATGCTTTGGCTAAGTGGTATTTATCACAGCAAGAGTATCAGAATCAGGTATCTAAACTGATTGATGCAGCCTATGATTACCATACAGATGAGCCAATCAGCCATGCCGTTACAAAAGCATTGTATGGTGCAGTTCTTGAAAACAGTGTCACAAGATTAGAGCAATTTGCATCCTGCGCGTTTGCCCATTATTTGCATTACGGACTGAATTTAAAGGAGCGGGAGCTGTTAGAATTTGCAAGCGTGGACATGGGAAATATCTATCACGATGCCTTAGAGCTTTTTGCAAAGCGGATTGAAAAATCCGAATACACCTGGTTTGATCTTCCAAAAGAAGTGCAGGAGCAGTTTATCGACGAGAGTATGGAAGAGGCAGTACTTGCCTGCAAAAATACAAACGCATTTGAAAATGTCCGCAATCGCTATCTGTTAGAGCGTATGAAAAATACAATTCGAAGAACGGTCTGGGCACTTGCAACACAGGTGCAGAAAGGAAAATTTGTACCAAGTGAGTTTGAGGTATCTTTTTCGAGAGCAGACAGGTTAGAGGCAATTCGTTTTACCCTAAGTGAAGAGGAAAAAATGCAGCTGCTGGGAAGAATTGACCGTGTAGATACCTATGAAACAGAGGACAAGGTTTATGTTAAAATTATTGACTATAAATCAGGAAATACCAGCTTTTCTTTGTTAAATCTTTATCATGGATTGCAGCTGCAGCTGGTGGTGTACTTAAACGCAGCAATGGAATTAACTGCGAAGAAGCATCCGGGAAAAGAGATAGAGCCGGCGGGAATTTTCTACTATCATGTTAAAAATCCAATGGTAGATGGTGTTGGTACGGAATCGGAGGCAGAAATTCGCCAGGCGGTATTAGAAGAGTTAAAGTTAAATGGTCTTGTGAATGATAAGCCTGAGGTTTACCATGCAATGGATACAGAATTTTCAGGAAATTCCGTGGTCATACCGGTGGGATTAAAAACAGACGGCAGTTTAAAAGCAACTTCAAAGGTGGCAAGTACCTTTGATTTTAAAGTAATGTCCGACTATGTGAATCAGAAAATTTTAGAGACAGGAAAACGGATTTATGCAGGAGATATTGCAGTAAAACCATATCAGCTTTCAGGAAAAACAGGCTGTGATTACTGTCCGTATCATACGGTATGTGGCTTTGATGCAAGAATGCCGGGATTTTCTTATAATAAACTGCAGGAATTTGACGGCAGTGATGCAGTAATGGAGAAGCTTGTGGAAGAAACTGCGAAAAAAGAATCATAGACGGCAGAGAAAAAAGTATAAGCTGACAGAGAAAAATGCAAAGATTTCAGACACAGGAAAATGGAGGAATGTTGGAAATGGGAGTTTCATGGACAGCAGAGCAAAAACAGGTTATTGACCTTCGGAATAGAAATATTTTAGTTTCTGCGGCGGCAGGTTCAGGGAAAACGGCTGTTTTGGTAGAGCGTATTATAAAAATGATTACAGACAGAGAGCATCCGGTGGACATTGACCGCCTGTTAATAGTGACCTTTACCAATGCAGCGGCGGCAGAAATGCGTGAGCGAATCGGAACGGCAATTGAAAAAGCATTAGAAGAAAATCCCACTGATGAGCATTTACAGCGTCAGCTGACATTAATTCATAATGCCCAGATTACCACGATTGATAGCTTTTGTCTTTACGTGATTCGCAATCATTTTCATGAGATAGACCTAGAACCGAATTTCCGTATCGGAGATGAGGGTGAATTAAAGCTGTTAAAAGAGGATGTTTTAAAGAAGCTTTTGGAAGAAAATTATGAGAACCGGACAGAGGCATTTACGGATTTTGTGGAAGGCTATGCTTCCAGCAGAAATGACGCGGCGGTAAGTGAGATGATTTTACAGCTTTACGAATTTTCAAAAAGCTATCCATGGCCAAAGGAATGGCTTGCCTCATTAACGAATGGCTATGATATTTCGTCTGTGGAGGAACTGAATCAGGCCGAGTGGATGAAGCCCCTGGTGGAAAATATTAAGGCTGTTTTAAAAGATGTGGTTGCAATGATAGAAGAGGCTTTAACGCTGACACAGGCGACAGACGGCCCATATATGTATGAAAAAGCCATTACCGGCGATTTAGAGAAATATCGTGGGATAGCAGATTTAGATTGCTTTTCCGGGCTTTGCAGTGCGCTACAGAATATTTCCTATGACCGTATGGCAGGCAGCAAGAAGTTTGAGGGAAGTGTCGAAAAACAGGAGCGTGTAAAAGCATTACGTGATAAAGCAAAGGATGTGATAAAAAAAATAAACAGACAGTATTTTTTCTGTTCGCCGGAAACTATGGTGGAGCAGCTAAAACAGACAAAACAGATGGCAGCAGAGCTGGTGCGTTTAACTCTTGCTTTTTCGGAGGCATTTTCATCAAAAAAAAGAGAAAAAAATCTGGTGGATTTCCATGACTTAGAGCATTTTGCACTGGAAATTCTGGTAGATGAAGAGACAAAAGAAGTGAAAAAGACTGCTGAGGAATTCCGGGATACCTTTGCAGAAATTATGATTGATGAGTATCAGGACAGTAACCAGGTGCAGGAAACAATTTTGCGTTCCATTTCCAAAGAAGCCCGCGGGGAAAATAACATTTTCATGGTAGGGGATGTTAAGCAGAGTATTTATCGTTTCCGTCTGGCAAGACCGGAGCTTTTTATGGAAAAATACGACACGTATTCTACCGAAGAAAGTGATACACAGCGCATTGATCTGCATAAAAATTTCCGAAGCAGAAATGAAGTGTTAGAGTGCACAAATGATATTTTTTACTGCATTATGGATAGGGATCTTGGAAATGTGGTGTATGATGCAAAGGCTGCATTATATCCTGGGGCGGTGTACCCGAAGTTGCCGGAAAATTCGGCTGCATTTTCCTTTGCACCGGAAATTCTTTTAACAGACAGTAATGAGGATATTTTAGAGGATACAGAATTTACCGATAAGAAGCTTCTTGAAGCCAAGATGGTTTCTGAAAAAATAAAACAGCTGATGGAAAATCAGCTTGTTACAGATAAAAAGACAGGAGAACTTAGAAAACTCCGATATTCGGATATCGTAATTTTACTTCGAAGCTTAAATGGCTGGGCAGATTCCTTTGTATCTGTGTTAAATGATGCGGGAATTATGGCGCATACAGTTTCGTCCACCGGATATTTTTCCACAATCGAAGTACAGACAGTACTTTGTATGCTGCGTATTTTGGATAATCCGAGACAGGACATTCCGCTTGCCGCAGTGCTTCGTTCCCCAATTGCAGGATTAACAGATGAGGAATTAGCAGAAATCCGTCTTGTTGATAGCAAATTAAACTTTCATGAGTGTGTAATTAAGTTATGGGAAGCTTTAGACGAAAGTGGCTGCGATGGGGAAAGGGCTGACATACCAAAAGACTTTGGAATGCGGCAGAAATTGTATGAATTTTATAAAATGTATTTACAATTGCGACAATTAGTCCCGGATACTCCAATTCATGAATTAATTGAGATTATTTTAAAAGTAACCGGCTATGGAAATTATGCAGCAGCCATGCCGGCTGGGGAGCGAAGAAAAGCCAACCTTGAAATGCTGGTGGAAAAAGCAATCGCATATGAAAATACAAGTTATAAAGGTCTGTTTCATTTTGTAAGATATATTGATGAACTGCAAAAATATGATGTGGATTTTGGAGAAGCAGATTTAATTGGTGAAAATGAAGATGTTGTCCGTATTATGAGTATTCATAAAAGCAAAGGTCTGGAGTTTCCGGTGGTGTTTGTTTCCGGCATGGGTAAAAACTTTAATAAACAGGATGTCAGAAGCAAAATGGTGCTTCATCCTGAGCTTGGAATCGGTCTTGACTTTATGGATGGAAGCAGAAGAATCAAATCGCCAACGATTATTAAAAAAGCAATTGCTAAACAGATTGATTTGGAAAATCTCGGAGAAGAACTGCGGGTACTTTATGTGGCGTTAACCAGAGCGAAAGAAAAGCTGATTTTAACCGGAAATAAAAAGGATGCCAAAGAAGCATTAGAAGAGCTTGGGGCAGAGGCAAAAGGGCAGCCGCTTGCTTATCTTACCAGGGAGGAAGCCATGACTTATTTAGACTGGGTACTCCCGGCACTTCTTTCTTATGGGGAGAAGTATCAGATAAAAGTGGTGGATTCCGCAGAACTGATTGTCGAAGAAATAAAAACCCGGCTGGATACTGCCGTAGGAAAAAAAGAACGTCTTGCACAGATTGAAGAAGCAGATGAAGAACTGTTAAAGGAGCTTGAGGAACGTTTTTTGCAGAAGTATCCATATGAAACTGATATTACTAGAAAAAATAAATACTCGGTATCTGAATTAAAGCATCGTGCCATGCGTGAGAATTTTGAGCGGGAGCAGGAGGATTTGATGCCTGTATTTGCAGAAGAACCGATTGTTCCATGTCGTCCAAGGTTTATCAGAGAAATTGAAGGCGAAGATTTTGAAGAGGTGAATCGGGGAGCACTTCGCGGAACAGCAGTACACCGGGTAATGGAGTGCTATCAGTTTGACAGCGGATTGAGTGCAAAAGAACAGATTGCCCGGATGCTAGAATATGGTCTGATGACGGAGGAACAGGCAGAGCTGGTAAAGATTCCGCTGATTGATGCATTTGTAAATTCGGAAATCGGAAAAAGAATGTGTAGCGCAGAACAGAGCGGTCTGCTTTATCGGGAAAAACCATTTGTAATGGGATTTACCGGGGAAGAATTAGAAAGGTTCGGATTTGGAGATGACAAAAAGCCGTTTAAAAGTTCTACATCAGAGCAGGAAAAAGTACAAAGCACAGTATTAGAAGATTTCACATTAATACAGGGAATCATTGATGTATTCTGGATAGAAGAGGATGGTATCACATTACTTGACTATAAGACAGACCGCGTAACCACGGGAGAAGAACTGATTCTCCGCTATAAGGCGCAGATGGATTTGTATGCCGAAGCCTTAGAGCGTGTGTTTACAGAGCAGAAATTAAAAGTCAAAGAAAAGCTGCTTTATTCATTTTGCTTAGAACAGGTAATTTTGGTATAGCACAGGGAATAGAATTTATTTATAAAAAAGTTTAAAATATTGCGCTGACATTGCAGTATAAAAATAGAAAGAATGCAGAATTGAGGAAAAAACATGGGACAGATTATTTTAGCATCCCAATCTCCAAGAAGAAAAGAATTGCTTGAACAGATTGGATTAGAGTTTGAAATATGCCCGGCAAAGGGGGAAGAAATCATCACAAAAAATATACCGGAAGAAGTGGCACAGGAGCTTTCCTTGCAGAAGGCAATGGAAGTGGCTGCTATGGTAAGCCGGTATGGTGATGAACATAAGGAATTAATGACACCGCAGGATATTCTTGTAATCGGGGCAGACACAATCGTAGCCATTGATAGTCAGATTTTAGGAAAGCCAAAGGATGAAGCAGATGCATTTCGTATGTTATCGATGCTTTCCGGCAGAGAACATGCGGTGTATACCGGAGTAACTTTTGTATTTATTGATTCTTCAGGAAAAGCCGGAGCCCATACTTTTTTTGAAAAAACAAAAGTGCAGATGAAGGAATTGAGTGAAGAAGAAATTATTCGATACGTTGAAACAGGGGACTCATTAGACAAAGCCGGAGCATACGGAATTCAGGGTCGCTGCGCCATTTATATTGAAAAAATAGACGGAGATTACAATAATGTGGTAGGACTTCCGGTTGCAAGAATTTATAAAGAACTGCAAAAGCTTGGAATTGATATTTATTTGTGGTAAATTAATAGCGTAAAGAATGGATGCGCGAAAACAGGAGGAAAAAATGAACACATATGATGAAGTTTGTTTAAAATATTTTTTAGAAAATCAGGAGCAGTTACTTCCGGAGAGGGTAGCAGAGACAATGGAGGAAGCAGAGGAATTCTTAGAGGACTGCATGGCAGTTGTCTGCAAAAATATTAAGGAAGTACGCAAATATTTTGATGAAGAGGGAGCAGATATTGCAGGGATGAGTACAAAAGAGCTTGCAGAAGCAAGCGAAGTATTTGCACTGCCGGATGGACGTTTTTTGATTGTGGAAGCGTAGTATGGGAAAAATGAGAAAATTATACAAAAGAACAGTAATTGCAGCTGCTACGGCAGGAATGCTTCTTTTTAGCGGCTGTAAGATTGGAAATAAAGATGTTGTAGTGTCGGGAACGTTAAATAATAAACAGGTTTTTCAGATTGGAGATACGACCTGTGGAATCAAAGAGGCGAAGGTGTATCTGGTAAATTATCAGAATATCTATGGAACTGCCTATGGACTTGATTTATGGGAGCATGACTTTGGAGAGGAATCCTTAGAGGAGTATGTGAAAGAGATTACGTTGGATGAATTGGTGCAGGTGGTCTGCATGAATCAGCTGGCAAAAGCGCAGGAAATGGAACTTTCAGAGGAAGAAAATTCGTTGGCGGCTGAGGCTGCAAAGGAATATTATGCGACCTTAAACGACGACGAAATTGATTATATGGGAGTTTCAGAAAGCGATATTTGTGAGTATTATCAACATTACGCTCTGGCACAAAAATTGTATTCTTCGTTAACAAGTGAGGTCAACGAAGAAGTTAGCGATGATGAAGCAAGAGTTATGGAGGTAATGCAGATTTTTGTGTCAGATGAGGCAAATGCATCTGAGGTAGAAAGAAAACTTGCTGCCGGAGAAGATTTTGCCGGTGTTGCAAATAATTATAACGAGTTAAGCAGCATTCAGTTATATATTTCGAGAGATTCCGTTCCGGATGAAGTGGAAGAGGCGGCATTTGTATTGGATAATAACGAAATCTCAGGGAAAATAACGGTTGAGAACGGCTACTATTTTATCCGTTGTCTGAACAAGTATCATGTGGAAATGACAGAGGCAAATAAAGAAAATATTGTAGAGAAGCGCGAAGAAGCCGCTTTTGATGATGTATATGATGCATTTGTATCATCCCTTGGCTCAAATATTAATGAAGCGTTATGGGAAGAGTTGAATCTTGACACAGAATCAGAAATAAAAACGGATAGCTTTTTTACTGTATTCGAAAAATATTTTGGTTAGAAATTGTTTTTGAAAACATGAATTTTTTTAGTGGGGAAAAGAAATGAATCAGGATATCAATGTGCTTTTAGTAGATGATGATGAAATGAGCAGAGATATTTTTTGAAATTCTGTTGCAGGGAAGCGGTGTAAAAGTAGAAAAGACACCTTCTTTTGTCAGAAGCTTAGAAAGTGCTATGAAAGATTGTCTGAGATTGTGTATAAGTTCTAAATAAAAACTAGATGACAAAGCCGCCATGGGTATTTATAATGGTTTGGCAGAACGTAATAGAATGGAGTAATATTTTTATGAGTATTTTAAATGTTGAACATCTGACACATGGATTTGGAGACCGGGCTATTTTTGATGACGTATCCTTTCGTTTGTTAAAGGGAGAGCATATTGGTTTAGTTGGAGCAAATGGTGAAGGTAAATCCACCTTTATGAATATAGTAACCGGAAAACTGATGCCGGATGAAGGAAAGGTGGAATGGTCAAAAAACGTCCGGGTTGGATATTTAGACCAGCATTCCACACTGACAAAAGGCATGACGATTGAGAGCGTTCTAAAAGCAGCTTTTGCATGGTTGTTTGAAATGGAAGAAAAAATGAATCAGATTTGTGACAAGCTTGGCGAAGCAGACCCGGATGAGATGGATGCCATGATGGAAGAGCTTGGAGTGATTCAGGATACCTTAACCCTGCATGATTTTTACGTGATTGATGCGAAAGTAGAAGAAGTGGCAAGAGCATTGGGACTGCTTGATTTGGGACTCGACCATGATGTTACCGATTTAAGTGGTGGACAGCGTATGAAGGTTCTTCTTGCAAAACTTTTGTTAGAAAAGCCGGACATTCTGTTATTAGATGAGCCTACAAACTACCTGGATGCAGAGCATATCGCATGGTTAAAACGATACTTACAGGAATATGAAAATGCATTTATTCTGATTTCCCATGACATTCCTTTCTTAAATGATGTCATTAACATTATTTATCATATGGAAAACCAGAAATTAGACCGTTATGTGGGGGATTATTATAAGTTCCAGGAAGTTTACGAGGTGAAAAAATCTCAGTTAGAGGCTGCATATCGTAAACAGCAGCAGGAAATCAGTGAATTAAAGGATTTCGTTGCAAGAAATAAAGCCCGCGTTGCCACCAGGAATATGGCAATGTCCCGTCAGAAGAAATTAGATAAGATGGACGTGATTGAATTAGCGGCAGAAAAACCGAAGCCGGAATTTAACTTTAAGCTTGGCAGAACGCCGGGAAGATATATTTTCGAAACAAAAGACCTTGTCATCGGTTATGATGAACCATTGTCAAAGCCTTTAAATATTTCAATGGAGCGCGGTCATAAAATTGCACTAATTGGTGCAAATGGTATCGGAAAGACAACACTGCTTCGAAGTATTTTAGGGTTAATTCCATCCTTAAAGGGTTCGGTAGAGCTAGGAGAGAACTTAGAGATTGGTTATTTTGAGCAGGAAATCAAAGGGGAAAATAAAAATACCTGTATTGAAGAAATATGGGAAGAATTTCCATCCTTTTCACAGTACGAGGTACGTTCTGCCCTTGCAAAATGCGGACTTACCACAAAACATATCGAAAGCCTGGTTCGAGTGTTAAGCGGTGGTGAGCAGGCAAAGGTTCGTTTATGTAAGTTAATTAACAAGAGCACAAACGTGCTGTTGTTGGATGAGCCTACAAACCACTTGGACGTGGATGCGAAAGAAGAATTAAAGCGTGCGTTAAAAGAGTATCGAGGAAGTGTGCTTTTAATCTGCCACGAGCCGGAATTCTATCGGGATGTGGTAAACGAGGTTTGGGATTGTTCGAAATGGACAACCAAGATTCTGTAATTTAGAATTTAGGATGTAGCCTAAAAAAGGAGTTGCTGAAAAATTTTCAAACAACTCTTTTTTTAATTACGTCCTAAATTTTACTTTAATAGAAAGCTGTCAAAAATGAATAGCTCAAATTTATCCCGGGCGTTTTCAAACTGTGCCTTAGATTTAATGGTCCAGGCTACAGAAAGTGCTCCAAGCTTTCTGCAGATGCGCCTGGAAAGGTTTGATGCATCTGAATGCCTGTAGGCAATGAAATCCGGCCGTGTGGCAACGTTAGTCACCAGATAGGAGAGTAGCAGATACACAAGTTTTCCATGATATTCTTTTTCTTTCCAGTATTCCATACAAAGCTGGCCGCGGATAACATCCGGGCGGTGCTTCTTATACCAGATAAGTGCTAACGGATGAAAGCTTTCAATACAGTAAGCACCATGATATGTAGTTTCATATTTTGTCAGTAATGCATTGCCAAGCTCACATACTTTTGTTTGAGGAACATCCAGTTTATATTCTACGATAATTGGAACTTTTCCTGCGATGATTTCTAAAGCTTCGCTAAAAGTTGGAATTGCTTCGTTAGAAGCTGCAAGATGCATTTTTTTTAGCTCTACTAAGGTGTAATCCCACACCTTACCATTTACGCCACACATACGTTTTAAGGAAGCATCATGGAAAACAACCGGGATGCCATCTTTACTAAGCTGTACATCCAGTTCAATACCATAGCCGGCATCTACGGCTTTTTTGAAAGCAGCAAGAGAGTTTTCCGGTGCAATTGATTTGTTATCAAAAAGACCGCGGTGGGCATAGTGAACACCATAGAGCAGAGTCCGGTCAGGTTTATGAAACATTCTTGGTGCAATTAAGAAAAGATACAGAATTATCAAAACAATTAAAATAATTACCGCAATTAAAACAATATTTTTCAATAATAAAATATCCATATCATCTATCATTCCTTTTAATATAAATTTATAAAAATATCTTTTGTTATAGTATACGGGAAAGTTTAGAAAAAATAAGACATATTATGTAAAAAACAGGTAAAAAACAGGTAAAAACAGGTTGCGCAGAGTACAATCATTCAGAAATTGGGGACGCAGCCTAAATTTCGAAATTTAGGCTGCGTCCCTGAATTTCAATTAATTGAGACTTTCTTTTATGATTTTAATAGCTTTGTCATAGCCAAGAATACTGCTGTTTAAGCATAAAGCATAGTTTTTGGTATCGCCCCAGGTTTGTTCGGTATAGTAAGCGTAATTAATACTTCTTTTTTTATCAGTATTTTTCATTAATGTAAGAGCTTCTTTTTCAGTTTTATCATAGAGATTCATAATTCGCTTGCATTTTTCCGGCTCGTTTCCGTGAATAAATACATTGAGAACATCATCTGTGTTTCGTAAAATATAATCTGCGCATCTTCCGACAATGACACAGTTTCCTTTTTTTGCAATCTCAGAAATAATATTACGCTGTGCCTGATAAATATAGTCATCTATGGAGCTTCCGTTAGCATCTCTGCCAATGAATGAATAGGAAAAGATATTGTTTTTCGGAGCGTATTCTCCACGTTCAGAAATATATTTTTCAGATAGTCCGGTTTTTTCAGCAACCTGTGCGATGATTTCTTTGTCGTAAAAGGTAAATCCAAGTTCTTTTGCCAATGCTTCCCCAATGAAGCGTCCGCCACTACCAAATTCTCTGCTGATTGTGATAATATTTTTCATATGCTTACTCCTCCAATTCAGATATAACTTTGCGGTTTATTTTTTGCATAAGTATTGTGGCAATGATACATGATAAGACTTCTGCAATAATAAATGTCGTCCACACAGTCCACATCATGTTTCCTGACTGACGTGCAAGAAGCGAAAATCCCCATGCAACCGGTAATACGAATAAAAATTGTCTTAAGACAGAGATGATTAAGGATTCTAATCCACCGTCAAGTGCCTGGAAGATTCCCTGATAGGCAATGTTCATTCCGGCAAAAATAAAGCTTAAAGAGATAATTCGCATTGCACTGATGCAAAGTGTCTGTGTTTCGCCGGATAGGCCAAAGAGGGCAGAGAATGGCACCGCAAAAATTTCAATGACAGCAAATCCTGCAATCATAATAATAAGGGTATAGATGAGGCCGTATTTGATACCGTCTTTTACTCTGTGTTTGCTTCGCATTCCATGATTGAAGGAGACAATCGGTGTAATAGCATCACGCAGACCAAAAGCAGCAAATAGAATAAATTGCTGTACCTTGTAGTAAAGACCATAAGCGGTAACTGCAGATTCGCTGATGGTGCCAAGTATGATATTCATTCCATAAGTCATAATTGACATAAGAGCCTGGGCAATGATAGCCGGGAGACCAATGGCATAAATGGATTTAATAATTTTTCCATCAGGTTTCATATACTGCAAACCATTTGAAATTTCTTTGTTTTGTTTTAAATGGAAGATAAGACCTAATAAGGCAGAAGCAATCTGTCCAATCACGGTAGCGTAAGCGGCACCGGCGACTCCCATAGCAGGCAATCCAAACCATCCGTAAATAAGAATCGGGTCCAAAATAATATTAAGAACTGCACCTGCAATCTGGGCAATTGTGGAATAAACTGAGTGGCCTGTAGCCTGCAGTAATTTTTCAAAAATGGAAAAGAATACAATACCTATAGAAGTATTGCAGCAGATTCTTAAGTAAGTAACAACCATTTCCTTAATTTCAGGATTCGTAGTCTGGCTGGAGGCATAAATGTCTACGCCAAATAATCCAAATAATAAAAACAGTACATAAATTACAATACCTAAAAACATGGAGTTACCGGCTACTTTACTTGCTTTTTCATTGTCGCCTTGTCCAATGCTTTTGGATAAAAGGGCATTTGTTCCAACACCTGTACCGATTCCGATTGCTACCATCAGCATTTGGACAGGGAAAGCTAGTGTGAGTGCATTTAAAGCCATTTCACCATTATTTGGCATGTTGGAAACGAAGGCACTGTCTACAATATTATATACTGCCTGAAGCATCATAGATAAAATCATAGGGATGCCCATTGACAGCATAAGCTTATTCACCTTCATTGTTCCTAATTTGTTCTTTGTTATTTCTTCTTTCATGTGAACCTCCTTGAATTTGTAGGAGACTTTTTAAGGAAAGCTACCATAACCTATACTTCGCATAATGAGTTTTTGCGCTCATAAATGCACAAAAAAAGGTGCAAATCCATGATCTGGATTTACACCTTTGGGCTACGCGACAATTTGAAGTATATCAAATTTTAGGGAAATAAGTCAAATGTTTTTTTTGAAGAAAGAATCCGGCTTGCTGGAATCTTCGGAAAATTCTTGGCGTTTTTTCGGAGGCGTGCATCACGTGCGGCAGTTTCACGGCATATAAAAAACACCAGTATGACGGTACTGGTGTTTTATTTGCTTCCTGCAGAAAGCAATAAATTCGCGAATTTTAATCTATTCGAATTAAGCTACGCCGTTAACAAGCTTTGTTAAACGAGAAACTTTTCTAGCAGCATTGTTCTTATGATAAACGCCCTTAGAAGCAGCTTTTTCAATTGTCTTAATAGCAACTGTTAAAGCAGCATTAGCAGCTTCTTTATCATTAGCAGCAACAGCAGCTTCTACCTTCTTAGTTACTGTTTTAACTTCAGATTTGATAGATTTGTTTCTAGCAGTTCTTACTTCTGTTACTAAAATTCTCTTTTTTGCAGATTTAATGTTAGCCAATCTGTACACCTCCAATTTGTATTGTAATTGTTCATGATTGTTACATTAAAGCCGGACACGGACAGTTCAATGTAAACATACTAGAATATTTTAGGATATTTCTTCGGAACTGTCAATAGAAAAAACAACTTTTTGTCCACTTTTTCTTAAGATTAGAAAAAATTGGGGATAAAGTAATGAAAAAAAGAAAAACTATTAATAAAACCATACAGAAATGAGGAGAGTTTATGTATCAGATACGAACGGACCTTGCATTAGAAACACAGGAAAAAATGCAGGAAGATCATGTGGAACTGAAGGGAGTACATTATTCCGAAGAAAAGATTGATAAAAATCTAACAATTAGCACCGTTGTGATTGAAACAGAAAACGGAGCCAAAACTATGGGAAAGCCACGGGGAACCTACATTACGATTGAAGCAGGAAATATGGATGAAGAGGATGAGGATTATCACAGAGAGATTTCCATTCAACTTGCAAAAGTACTGCGCCAGTTAATTCCGGTAAAAAAGGAAGTACTGGATATTTTAGTGGTAGGGCTTGGAAACCGGGCAGTGACACCGGACGCATTAGGACCAAGAGTTGCAGATAATTTGTACATTACACGTCACATCATAAATGAATATGGACGTTATGCCTTTGGAAAAGCTCATGTGAACCGTATTGCAAGCATTGTTCCGGGAGTTATGGCACAGACGGGAATGGAGACAAAAGAAATCGTTGCGGCAGTGGTAAAAGAAACAGACCCGGATGTTGTGATTGCAGTAGATGCGTTGGCTGCCCGTAATACCAGAAGACTAAACCGCACCATTCAGGTGACAGACACAGGCATTAATCCGGGAAGTGGTGTAGGAAATCACAGACATGGTTTGAATGAAAAAAGTCTGGGCGTTCCGGTTATTGCAATCGGAATTCCAACGGTAGTGGATGCCGCAACAATTGTCAATGATACGATGTTTTCATTGATTTCAGCTATGAGTCAGTATCGTGAATTAGAAAAGCTGGGAAATTCATTAGGAGAACTGAATGAAATGGAAAAATACGAATTAATTCGTGAACTGCTTTCTCCAAATTTAAATGCCATGTTTGTGACTCCAAAGGATATTGATGAGTCGGTAAAACGCTTAAGCTTTACCATATCAGAAGGAATTAATATCGCATTTGTGGATGAGGAAATTCCTGCGTAGTCTGTCGTAATTTTGTGGACATAAAGATAGTAGGATGGCATAAAATGAACTATGTATTCTTTTATCAGTAAAAAACGAAAAAAAAATTTGTGTTTTAGTGGCAGCGTATGCGCCATTTTGCTAGTGTCCCTGCTGCTTTTATTTAAAGAGCAGCAGGGCATTGGAGAAATTATGAAACAGGAACTTGCAGATTTGTTCAGTGAGGAAATCATTGCGTTTTATATACCCTGGATGACATATCAGCCACAAAAGGAGGGGGAAAGTGTCTTTTTTGAGGAAATATGGTGTCAGGTATTTCCCTGGTTGGATTATGTAGAAGAACAGGAATATGAAACAGAAATTGAGAGTGCATTTTCCTATGAAATGATTCTTGCATTGGAGGCCGCAGATGAAAATTATGTGAAGGAAACAGGAGAGGTTGTCATCCAAACAGATACGACTGATAATAAAGTGGACAACTCAGGTGAAATAGCAAGTGGAGATGACGGCAGATTAGAAGAGTTTGCAGGGGATAAGGAAAAAGAACAGGATGCAGATAAGACAGGTGGGGAGAATGCAGAGAACGCTTCGGAAGAGATAGAGGAAGCGTCACAAAATGAGGAAGTGGATAATGAGAATGCAGAAGAAAATACAGCAAAACAGACAACTGCCACACCGGAAAAAGTTGCTACATATCCTATGGAAAAGCTTGCAGATTTTGACTATCTGATACAAAATTTTTATCAGGTGGACAGGACAACAACCATTGATGGCAGTCAGTTAAATGCACAGGAAATGCTAAATAGAGATATGGGACTCTCCCATGATGCGTCAACACCTCAGATTTTGATTTACCATACGCATTCCCAGGAGGGATACGCAGATTCTGTTGCAGGTGACATGACAACGTCGGTTGTAGGAGTAGGCGATTACCTGACAGAATTATTAACGGAAGAGTATGGGTTTAATGTTATTCATCATACCGGACAGTATGACGTGGAAGACCGCGATCATGCATATTCCCTTGCAGGTCCTGCATTGGAACAGCTTTTAGCAGATAATCCAAGCATTGAAGTTGTAATTGATTTACATCGTGATGGGGTACAGGAGAGTACAAGGTTAGTGACGGAGGTTGATGGCAGACCGACTGCAAAAATTATGTTTTTTAACGGACTTAGCAGAACCACGAGTATGGGCGATATTGCGTATTTAGAGAATCCCAATATTGCAGATAATCTGGCTTTTTCTTTTCAGATGCAGCTAAAGGCAGCAGAATATTATCCGGATTTGACAAGAAGGATTTATCTAAAGGGGTATCGTTACAATATGCATTACTGTCCGAAAACACTGCTTGTTGAGGTAGGAGCTCAGACAAATACAGTGGAGGAAGCGAAAAATGCCATGATACCACTGGCACAGCTTTTAAGTCAGGTATTAAATAGCGGATCTTAACAATAGACTGGAAAATATACCAAAAACAATTGAAAATGCTTCATATTATTGTTAGAATAAAGACCAAAAACGAAAAAAGAGGAAAATATATGTTAGATACGCTGATTCAGTTGGATGGAAACATTCTTTTGTGGATTCAGGAAAATATAAGAAACGATTTTCTGACACCGATTATGATATTTATCACGAGTCTCGGTAATGCAGGAATCATATGGATTGCTGTTGCATTATTGTGTTTCTGTTTTAAAAAGACAAGGAAAATCGGAGCTCTTGTGACATTTTCTTTAATTGGAAGTCTTGTGATAAATAATATAATTATAAAGAATCTGGTTGACAGAATACGACCGTATGAGGTGATTGAGGAATTAAATATTCTGATTGAGAAGCCTGCGGAATTTTCTTTTCCATCCGGTCATACTGCAAGTTCCTTTGCAGCCGGAGTGATTTTATTCCTTGCCTGTCCGAAAAAGTATGGTATTTTTGCGCTTATCCTTGCTTTTTTGATTGGAATTTCCCGTTTGTATGTGGGGGTTCATTATCCAACAGATGTGCTTGGCGGAATGATTACCGGAACGCTAATTACAGTGGGCATCTGGAATGTATATCAAAAGAAAATGAAAAACAGAGACTGTTGCAAAAACATGGTCCGCTAAGTATATCGTCTCATAATTGGCATTATCACTAGGTTATGCCATTCACATTTATTCTTCTGACAAAGAAAAGTTTGACGAGCGTGTCAAAAACCTTGAAATTCTATTGCCGTTTTCGCTGAATAACGTTTTGTGTCTGCTCACGCGTTTTACAAGAAGCA
>X314_Red_Deer__coassemble_40_pt1 | contig 27107 bp, 23 predicted proteins | sample X314_Red_Deer__metabat2_high_PE_002 | metagenome-assembled genome bin X314_Red_Deer
GTGTTCCCTGTGTGCTATACGCATTTACCCAGGTACGTCCGTTTTTTCCATCTGCGTTTACAGAAGCTTCCTGCAATGCCTCTTCTAGCCCCACTTCAAGGGGAACAATCTGGCTTGCTGTAAAATCCGCCTCATCGGTAAAAAAACAGGAAATCTGGGAAAACTCATTTTCTTCTGACCATCGGACTGCTAATTGCTGTGTCGAAAGCTGGTTTGTCAGGCTTCTTTCTAGTCCTGTCAAAAGAAGTGTGCCAGACAGCAGCAGAATCACTGCCAATATTTTTCTGTACCGCTTCATATTGTCAACCAACCCTTTCTTTATTCTGCCAGACGCACCTGCTGATTTTCTTCAACCGGCTTGGTCGTTGTTGTGATTACATATTCATAGCTTTCTAAAGCTCCGCTGATAGCAGATTTTGTATCGTCTGAAGTAATAATCTCTACATCCACGCGTCTTGCATAATAACGGTTGCCAAGAGGCGTACTCTTTGATTCGATAATCAGAATAAAGTTACCGTTAGAATCTTCTCTAATACAACTGGTTGGTACTACCAAATCATAGTTAGAACTCTGTTCTCCTATGGATAGTGTATAATTATCTCCGGCAGATACCTCACCTGATAATTCGCAGGTTACAACACTTACATTTTTATCTTCCGGATCTTTTCTGATAGAAAGCACCTTTGCACTAATATCGTTTCCATACCAATTATTTAAAACTGTTGCAGTATCATTTGGTTTAATTTTCTTCGCCTGATTTGCCGTTACTTCAAACTTTAATATGTATGCTTTGTTTTCCGGCTGAATCATCATGACTGTTTCTTCTGCGTTTACCGTCTGACCTGCAGTATATAAAATCTCTGTCACAGTACCATTGATAGGAGCCGTTACTTCTGCATCGATTGAGTTTTCTTCCATCTCTGCAACCTCTTCTCTAAGCTCTGTCAATGTCTCATACTGGGACGCAAGGTCAATTTCTGAGGTAAGCTTTGTTGTTACTTTCTCAAGCTCTGCTGTTACAGTCTCTAAGTTCTTCTGGGCCTGCTCTAACTCTGCTGTTATCGCTGTTCCGGCAGATTCTAATTTATTTGATAATGCTGTCTGGGCATTGGAGATTGCCTGGTCATAAACAATCATTGCCTGATCTGCTTTCACCTTATCTGAGTACGCATTATCATAATCCTTCTTTGCCTTTTCATATGCTGTCTTTGCTTTTTCGTAAGCTTTCTTGGCACTTTCATAGGCTTCCTTTGCCTTCTTTACTTCGTCAGAATCTTCGTCCTTACCCTCTTCTAAAAGCTTCTCGTAAGCAGACTTTTTCTTATTCATATCAGACTTTTTTTCTGCAACTGCTGCTTCTGCAGTATCCACAGCAGTATTTGCATCTGTGACAGCTTCTTCCTTTTTAGTTACTTCTGCCTGAGCTGCAATCTGATCCTGCTGCGCCTGAATAACTGCTGCTTCCTCACCAGAGGTATCCACAGTTGTATTTGCAGCTGCCTGCTTTGTTAATGCGTCTACGGTCGCCTGTGCATTTTCTACATTTGCACGAGCCTGTGCCAGCACATTCTGCTTTTCTGACAGGCTGCTGCTTTTTCCTGCTTCAATAGCACTTCGTTCTGCTACTGTAAGTCCTGCTGTTAAAACTGCTGTCTCGTAGGCTCTTTCTGCATCTTTTAACTCTTTTCTTTTTGCAACCAGCTCTTCACTTTCTGCATCCTCTAAGGTAAACAGCACATCACCGGTTTTTACTTCTGCATCTGTTTTTACATTAATGGTTTCTATTTTACGGCTTTCTTCAATCGTAACAGCATAATTTTCACTTGCCTCTACCGTACCGCTTCCACGCACTTTTGTGGTAATGGTATCATCCGTAATTATCTGCGTGCTGACTTCCACCAAGGAGTAGTTCATAATTGTATTTGAAAAAAATGTTAAAATCAGCATAATAATTAGAAAAATAATTGCAATATTCTTAATTTTATCTTTTCTATCACTCATCTTGTCTTTCTTCCCTTCTTCGGCTAACCTTTAACACCGCCCTGATAAGCGATTCCTTCTACCAGATATTCTTCTCCATATAGGAAAATTAAAAGGCTTGGTATCATATAAATCGTTGCAACAGCAAATGCAAGACCAACTTCCTGTGCATTAATTCTTGCAAGGTAAATAGATAATGGATATTTATCCGCACTGCTAAAGAACAATAATGGCTGCTCTACCATGTTCCAATAATCAATAAACACTAAAATTGCACAGGAGGTAATCATACCTTTACAAATCGGAACACATATCTTTGAGAAAATCTGCCACTCACTCGCTCCATCAATTTTTGCTGCCTCAATTAACGGCACCGGTATTCGCTTCATGTATTTTGTTAAAAGATACACACTAAAAGGCGAAAAAATACCCGGCAGCCAGATAGACCAGTTTGTGTCTAAAAGATTCATCCAGTCAAGCACCAAATAGTTTGGAACTAATGTTACCTGATATGGCATCATCATTAAAATTACATAAGAAAAAAACACAATAGCTGCTAATTTTCCTTTTGTTCTCATAAAACCATATGCAGCCAATACTGCAACAATCAGCTGAAATACAACTACCGGTACAACCAGTATGATGGAGTTCCAGAATTTCAGCAGATAATCCGGACTTTTAAATAATACAGTTGCGTACTGTGAAAAGCTTACCATGTCCGGAATAAATTTTAAATTTACCGCTTCCGCAATATAGCTTTTTCCGCCCGTATCTGTCTTTTGAAAAATAACACCATAGTTCGATGTGATTTCCGATGCTGCCATAAAGGAGTTTGTAACCGTCAAAATAATCGGCACAAGAAAAATTGCTGCCGTAACAATTGCAAGTATGGTCAGGCAAACCTTAACGCAAATTCTTCCTCTTTGAATATTCGCTTTCTTTTTCATGCTTCTTCCAGGTCCTTTCCGTAATGATGCTCTATTAAGAACATAATTCCCATAATAATAATCATAACAAAGGACATATAAATCGCTGCTGTTGAAAGCTTCTGATAATCTGCGGATGTGAATGTATTATTCATGTAATGCTGCAGCATGTATAACGTTCCAACCGGATACTCACCCGTGAGCATATAAATCTCACGGAATACCTTAAACGAGTTAATCAGAGATAAAATAGTTGCAAACATAATCATTGGAGATAAGTAACGAAGCTTGACATGAAGAAAAATCTGAAATCTTCCCGCACCATCTAACTGTGCCACTTCAATGATATCTTTTGGAATATTTCCCAATGCCGATAAAAAGAGAATCATGTTATATCCTAAATTCTTCCATAGGAAAAGAAGAATAATAACAAACAATCCTGCTGAGGATTTTAACCAGTCAATCTGTGGTCCACCAAAGTGCTGTATCAGTTCATTTACAACACCCTTATAATCAAACAGCACCTGCCAAATTAATACAATGGATGCAATAGGAACCATTAAAGGTGTCAAAAAGCAGCTTCTAAGCTGGCTTTTGAAGGGAATTCCTGCATCCAATAAAAAGGCAAGTCCCATAGATAAAATTACAGCAAGTGGAACAGCAATTACAGAAAAAAATAGTGTATTTCCTACCGCTGTTCGAAATGCTCCGTTTTGAAATACGTTTATGTAATTTTGAAATCCAACGAACTTTTTTGAAATCGGGTTATCAATAAAAGAAAAATAGATAACCACAAGAAACGGGAGTACAAAAAAAGTCAATACTCCCAAAACACTCGGTGCCAGGAATAATCCTGACACCGATTTCTTTATTTTTTTCTTTCCTGGTTTTTTTGCCATGCTAAAACCTCTATTTTGTCTCACTTAAATAAATCTCCATACGGCTCTGAATCTTAGCGGCTACTTCTTCTGCAGACTGTTCACCGGAGAAATAGAATGCTGCTTCTTCTGTAATCAGATTTAGCATATCACTAGAAATTGCACCGTTTACTGCTGTTGTATTACTTACCAATTCTTTTACAGCATCTACCTGTTCCTTTGTTGCAGGTTTAATTTCAACTTCGAAGCTGCCCCAGCCCCATGTACCGCCGGCGTTAGCACTATTATTCATTGCCTGTTCGCAATAATAATCAAAATCGTCCTGACGCACTGAAAATCCGTAATAGCTGTAATAATTCTCTTCATCATTCTTTTCAGAAGGCAGATAAAATTCGCGGATGAATTCCCAAGCGGCATCCTTTGCTTCACAGTTCTTGGTAATACCGTACATGTTAGTGAAAGAAAGCATTGCGCCATTTCCTTCTGTGGTAGGATATCCGATGTATGTTAAATCACCACCAAATACTTCTGTGTACATCTGAATCTGTTCAAAATCGCCAAGGTAGTACTGTGTTAATAATACTTTTCCTTCATTCATAAGTACAGCTTCATCTACCTCTTCATCATATTCAAATTCTTCCGGAAACATATTTGCAAATTCGAGTACATCAATAAATTCCTGACTATTGAAATTACAGGTTGCATCATTCCAGTTGATATACTGGCTATATCCAAGGCTTAAGCACATATTTAATGCCTGTTCTCTTGTCATTCCGTAGAATAACTGTGTGCCTTCCGGTTTAGAATCTAAGAACGCCAGCATTTCATCTAAAGACCATCCTGCTTCTTTTCCTACATCTTCTGTTTTTCCTACTACAGTATTTAAAGTAAAGTATGTTGGAAGTGTCACTAATTTTCCATCCTGTTCACATGCTTTAAGCACATTCTGTAAGAAATCTTCTCTATTTAATACCTGATCAGAATCAATGAACTCATATAAGTCAATCATTAATCCCTTTGCTGCAAAATTTGTAACCTGTGAATAATCATTAAAGATAACAATATCAACATCAGTATCAGATGCAACAGCTGTTGTGAAAGAATTTAACATATCCTCCCAATCTGACTCTTCATCCATGTTGGCGCTGTAATCAATAATATTAATTTTGTAATCATCATGCTTTTTATTAAATTCAATTGCCTTTTCTTCCACATCTGAATCAACCCACATGCATGCAACATCAATATTTGTTACTTTAGATGCTTCACTGGCATCGATTTCTTTTAAAATCGCAATATCACATGTGCTTGCACCTGTAGAGTTGCTCCAGCTGTTTAAAAATACTGCTAAAGTTCCATCAGATAACATACCAAAGCTTGAAACACTTGAGCTTGAAATATTACAGTCCATCCAGCTTAAATATTCTTCTTTACTTCGGTCTTCTAAATTATATTTATAAAGAGAAGTTCCCTCGGATATCAGCATATTTTTTTCATCCAATGGAATCATAGTTTCTGCTGTAATTTCTACGCCTTCACCAACCTGCATTTTCTCTTTGTCAATTACAGACATTTCCATTCCTGTGTCACTATAACCAACAACTGCAACAGTACCATCGCTAAGTGTTAACACTTTTGAGATATAATCATCAAATTCAATCTGTCCCTTAACATTACCATCTGCATCCATAATTTCTACATAAAACTGATCTGTGGAACCATCCTCACTCCACGCATTCATGCATGCATAAAGATATCCATCTGCATCTGATGCCAAGCCATAACAGCTGACACTTCCATTTTCCATTGCTTCGAACTCATGTGTATAAACAAGTTTTCCTTCTGCATCATACTTTTCAAGCATATTTGAATAAATGTATTGTATCCCCATTTCATTCATGAATTTTGCATAATCCGGATTACCATCTGCATCTACATAGCTTTCCGCAAAGTAAGTATTCCACTCATCTTCTGCCATGCTTTCATCATAGCCCCAGCTTTCTACCATGTAATTAATGACATCATCTAAGGTAGCCTGACTATAATCAGTTGCTAAGCTTGCCTCATCCACCTTGCTGCTGCTAAAGTAAACATATAGATTATTATCTTTATCCACTGTAAGGTAACTTGGATCTCTTGTCTCCTCTGTACTAATTTCACCTTCTTCTAGGTCTGTATTATCTTCCTGCTCCCAAATTGTCTTCGCGTCACCATTTACCAGATTGTAGGAATAAATTCCTCTTTTTGTATATTCATCATTATAAGCGGTGTAGTAAATGGAATCTCCGCCAAATACCACGCTATTTATATTTGAGGTAAATGTTTCCGGAAGATTCTCCTGATATTCTGCTTTAAAATAATGCTTATTTTTATCAGTCTTTCCTCCGGTCTCTGCATCCCCACAAGCCGTAAGTCCGACCCCCATTGATACTATCAATGTTAATGCCAGACCTTTTGTTTTTAATCCATGCTTCATAAATGTTCCTCCCATGTCTGTATTTTTATATGAAATCATTTCATGCATCGCACATACTAAACATTATAGAATTTCATGGAAAAAAGCAAGCAATAAAAGGTTATGAAATTCTTAAGATTCTCTTGCGACGCTTTTGAATGTACAACACATACATACAATTTTCCAATAAAGAACTCCCGGCCAATTTGACCGGGAGCATTTCTTGCTTTTAAATTTTTAATTGTTCTTTAATATAATTACTCATCTCATTTTTCGGAATGCCCAATGTTAAGGATAATTCGGTATATAATTCGTTTTCCGCCGCTTTCAGATATTTCTCATCCAGCGCAGTAATCTTCTTTCCCTGGGCAGTACGCTCTTTTTTGCGGAAATATAAAGTCTTGATAATGCTGACCCATTCATGATAATCACAGGTACGCATCGCTTCTTTATATAATGCTTCCCGCCTCTTTTCATCATCTATCCATAACTGCTCAATCTGTGGCATTTCCTGTATCAAATCTGTGGCATCCTGCCTTGAAATAACTTTACGCATTGTCACTTTTTCATTATCTATCGGAACATATATTTTTCCGGCACCATTTTCGACCTGACCTAATACATAGTACAATCTATCTTTGCTCGCTCCCGGAATATCCACGTGTGTTATATCTTCCACAAGACATACACCTTTACTTCCATACACAATATACTCGCCTATTTCAAACATTTTTCCACTTCTCCCTTCCAAATGTTTTTATAGTGCAACTGCCCACTATGATAAACTCACTGCTCTTTTAGTTTATCACACGTTTTTTTGAAATGTCAGTCAATTCTTGCGATTTCACGCAACTTTGTGAATATTGCAAAAAAAGCATCCCGGCTTGGCTTGTGCATTTTTTATGTGTCAAAAGGCATAAAACGATATTCAGCGAAAACAGCAAAGAATTTCTAATTTTTTCTTCTTTGTATAATTATCTTTGTACACGTCCTGAGCCGTCTCCACCTGCTAATTTTTGAACTTCAGCAACACTCACCTGGTTGAAGTCACCCTCGATAGAATGTTTTAAACAGCTTGCTGCTACTGCAAATTCAATTGCTTCCTGTGGAGCATAGTCGCTTAAGCAGGCATAAATTAACCCACCACCAAAGGAATCTCCACCGCCTACTCGATCAACAATATGCATAAGGTATTCTTTCGAGAAATAGCTTTCGCCCTTTTCGTAAAGCATTGCTGCCCAACGATTATCGTTTGCAGAAATTGAAGTTCTTAATGTAATAGCAACCTTCTTAAAGCCGAAACGATCCGTTAACTTCTGAGCCACTTCTTTGTAGCCTTCTTTATTTAATTCACCGGCTGTTACTTCTGTACCCTCGGATTTAATTCCAAATACATCGTTGGCATCTTCCTCATTGGAAATACATACATCAACGTATTTACAAAGCTCACCCATAACCTGTCCGGCTTTTTCTTTCGACCATAATTTATTACGATAATTCAAGTCACAACTTACTGTGATTCCTTTCTCTTTTGCAACTTTACAGGCTTCTAAGCAGATAGCTGCCACATTATCGCCAAGGGCCGGTGTGATACCGGTAAAGTGGAACCAGTCAGCTCCTTCAAAGATTTCATCCCAGTTAAAATCTGCTGTTGTGGCTTTTGCAATGGAAGAGCCGGCGCGATCATAAATAACCTTGGATGGTCTCTGGGAAGCACCTTTTTCTAAGAAATAAATCCCTACTCTGTCGCCCCCGCGAACAATTTTAGATGTATCTACGCCAAACTGTCTTAAGGAATTAATTCCTGCCTGTCCAATTTCATGTGCCGGTAATTTTGTTACAAAGCTTGCATCCATTCCGTAGTTTGCTAAAGAAATCGCAACATTCGCTTCTCCACCGCCATATGTGGCACCATAAGATGCAGCCTGAACAAAACGATAATATCCTTCCGGTGCGAGACGAAGCATAATTTCTCCAAATGTAACAACTTTCTTTGCCATTGTTCTTACCCTCCTATACGTTGTTTCATAATATGAAACATAGTTTCATTTTAACTTTTTTTATTATAACACTCAAATAAAGAATGTCAAATATGTTTTATTGGAAATCCTACATTTTCCACTTTCCACGCTAAAAAAGCAGAAAGCGCAGCATAAAATCCAACTCTGAATTTTATGCTGCGTCTTGTTATTTATGGTTTCTCTCTGACATCCATACATAAATATCTGAATAGACCTGTTCTTTGTCAGTTTCATTTAAAATTTCATGACGGTCGTTTTCATAGAGTTTACAAGTAATATCTTCAATTCCCGCCTTTTTATACATATCAAATGTTTTTTTTACGCCTTTTCCCATACTTCCTACCGGGTCGTCCTGACCGGAAACAATAAATAACGGCAGCATCACCGGTATTTTCTTTGCATTTTTTAACTGACAGTCATATTTTACTGCATCCATTAAGCCATAATATGCATTTAATGTAAACATATAGGAACACTTCGGTGTGTTGTAATATTCCTCTACGCATGCCGCATCCTTTGTCAGCCAGCTGTTTGCAGCATCCTTGCCGGTAACGTCAAACTTCTGATATGGTCCTCTAAAAGATAGGTATTGAATAAATTTGCTACGATAATTCCATCCTCGTAATGCCGCCAGCCCCTTGCATAAAAACATACCAAATCCCATTAACCGTGTTGACATAAAGCCTGTTCCCATAAGAATTGCACCGGCTAAATTTTCATTATGTATGGTTAAATATTTACGAAGCATATATGAACCCATACTATGTCCTAACATAAAATACGGCACACCCGGATTCTCCTTCTGAATCGTGGTACGAAGTGTGTGCATATCTGCCACCTTTGTTCCACTTGGATCCAGAAGTGCAATAAAGCCCCACTCCTCTTCACTTGTTACAGATTCTCCATGACCAAGGTGATCATGTCCAACCACCATAAATCCTCTCTCGGTCAGATATTCTGCAAAACCACGATAACGCTCAATATACTCAATCATCCCATGTGTAATCTGTAAAATTGTGTGATATTTCCCGTCTTCCGGCAACCACTTTACTGCATGAATCTTTGTTTTTCCATTGCTTGATAAAAAAGAAAAAACCTCTTCTTTTGCCATAATCGTCTGTTCCTCTCTGCTTCCTGTAATTCCTGTATGCTTCTACGCAGGCAAATGAAATGATAAAACCATTATTTTCCTACACTCTGGCTTATTTTCTGGAACACTGTTTCCAATTCATCCGTGCAGGATTTCTGTTCTGCATATCCCTTTGACATTTCCTCTAACTGACTGCTCAAACGTCCGCCAAATTCTGCCACCTGTGCTTGTGCCGGTAAAAACTGTTCTGTTTCTCTTGTCACGTCCTCTGAAATGAGACCGGAAATATCTACCTTGGAAGCTTCATAATCTGCAACCTGTTTTGTCTGTTCTTTTAAGACCTTGCTCATAGAAATATTGTTTTCTTTTAACAGCTCATTTAATGCCTTTGTCTGCTCTTCTAACTCCGCAATTCTCTGATTCATCTCAGCAAGCATCACACCTGCCTCGGCTGCACCCTTTGCAAATTCCTCTGAGAATGTACGGACATCCTCGGCTGCTGCAATAAAATTCTTTCCTGCATCTCCCATTCTGCCTGCTTCAATTGCTGCATTTAAGGAAAGAACACTCATGTTTTTGGATAACTCTGCCATCTGTGCAAGCTGCAACTTTAGGTCCTCTTCCTTCTTCGCATATTCTGCCGGAAATTCTAAAATTGTCTTCATTGGAGTTGTAAAATGCTTATTCTTCTCTACAATCCCCTCTATCTGAGTGGTCTGTTCCTTCATGGCATCAAAAAAAGAATTCTGTCCTTTTCCCGCCTTTTTTGTCTGCTCTGCCGCCGCCAAAACAGATTGTCCAATCATTTCACCTCTTGACCGGTTTTCGTTAGCTGCTTCTAACAGCTGTCTTATATTTTCATTTGCAACCTCTAAATCCTTCTGCATCTGTGCATTCGAAACTGCAAGGCTTGCAAAACATTCTTCTAAAACATCTTTTTGTCTGCTGATTTCTTCTAATGCCTTTGTCTTTCGACTGTTTGCTTCACGAAGCTGTGTCAGCTCTGCTTTCAGATTTTCTTTTTTTCCACCAAACAACATCAAACATCCTCCCACTTTTCTTTACTGATAATTGCGAATTACTACCTGAACATTCTCCATTCCATTATACTCGTTTATCTCCGGATAGTACACCACCTGCAGCCTGATTTTATTATTTTTTCCATGAAAAGCTTTTTCTACTTCTTCTATCCCGAATTTATCTGCGTAATAGGTTTTAAAGCCTTCTACATCACCGAAATAAACTGCCGAAACTCTTTCTCCATGCTCCGTCAAAAGAGTGAGTTTTAATACATTTTGATTTCTCCCAACGACTGCTGCCCTTGCAACAGATAAATTTTTATCTGCAAACTGAGGCTTTTGATTGCCTTTTCCAAAAGGCTCTAACAATTCAAACTCACGAATCAGATTAGTATCTGCATATCCTGCCGGCATGGCAATGTCTATCTTTATCTTAGGGATAAAATCCTCTTCTGTCAAAGAGCAAAATTCATTTATTTTTTCCCGGAAAACATCCACAAGCTCTTCCTTTATGGAAAGACCGGCCGCCATGGGATGTCCCCCAAACTTTTCAAAAAGCTCTCTGCATTTACACATTTCCTCATACATGGAATATTCTTCAATGGAACGACCTGAGCCCTTGACACATTCCTCACCTTTGGTTAAAACAAACACCGGCTTGTGAAAAGTTTCACGAATTCTTCCTGCAATAATTCCGGCAAGACTTTCGTGGACCTCTTTCAGATATATAACCAGTACCTTATCCTCCATGTAGCGTCTTTCCACTTCGGCTTTTGCAAGCTCCACACCATCAGCTGTCATGTCCTTTCGCTGTGTATTTAATTCCACAAGCTTACGGGCTATTACTGCTGCTTCTTGCTGATTTTCCTCAAGAAAAAGCTCTAAGGATTTCTGAGCAGTTTCTAATCTTCCGCTTGCATTGATACACGGACCTAAGACAAATCCAAAATGATAGGAATTTACCTGCTCCATCTGTAAGCCATTCTGCAATATCAACGCCTGCATTCCAATATTTTTTGTCTTATGAATCCGCTTTAATCCCTCTTTTACAAGAATCCTGTTTTCATCCTGTAAATCCATGACATCCCCAACAGTAGCAAATGCAACATTTTCCAAAAAAACTTCCGCTTCTTCCACAGGAATTTCCATTTTTTCGTACAAAACCTGAATCACTTTCCATGCAACTGCTGCCCCACAAAGCTCCTTGTATGGATAGGCACAATCCTTTTGCTTTGGATTAACAATTGCATCTGCATTACTTTGTAAGAATGTCCGACCACCATTTTCTTCTATGTAAGGAATCTCATGATGATCGGTTACCAGTACCGTCATTCCTAGCTCTTTTGCATAGGCAATTTCATTAATTGCTGCAATTCCGTTATCACAGGTAATGATGGTATCTATTTTAGCGTAATAGGCTTCCTGCACCAGATGTTCATTCACACCATATCCATCATTTACCCGGTGGGGAATCTGAAATTTTACACATCCGCCGCATCTTTTGATTCCCTGATCAAGAATGTAGGTCGACATAACACCATCTATGTCGTAATCACCAATAATTTGGATGCTCTTTTTTTCTTCTATTTTTGTTTTTAAAATATCTGTTAATTTCTCAACATCTTTTAATAAATGAGGATTATATAAATCCTTCATTCCACCATATAAATAACGTTGAAAATCTGTTTCCTCTATAACATCACGATTTCGAATCAGCCGTGCTGTTACCGGGCTGATTCGAAGCTTTTCTCCAAGGGCATGAAAATCCGCCCGTTTATTCATTACAAACCATTTTTCCATTAAAAATTTCTGCCTTTTCTTCTTGTCTTTTAAAAGCTTTTTCTATAAGTTTTTACTGCAATTCCGCAATACGGGTAACTGCCACATATATCTCTGAAATTTTATACCAGGTTCTATAATCCACAACTCCTGTGACCGGCAAACCAAAGACAGACTGGAACTTTTCTACCGCTTCCTTTGTCGCCGGTCCATAAATGCCATCCGGCGTAATGGTCGGAATTGCCGGATACGACCTTGAAATACGTGCTAACTGCTCCTGCATCTGGCGTACCTTATCACCGTTCGAACCTACGGTAAGGTCTACTCTTGGCCAGGATGCCGGAATACCGGAAACCTCCTCCGCAACATTGATAAACATGTTATTTCCATAATAATAACGGAGGATTTCAATTGCCTCATATCCCTGGTCTCCTAAGTATTTACTGCCCCACTGACTCAGCCAGTTACTGCAGGTTACGCGCTGTCCATCACAATACTGTGTCAGAATCGGCTGTCTTACATTCGGACGTGACAGGTAATTCTGGAACATTTCATCCACAACATCGGAAATACTCTGAAAGATATTTCTTCCGTATGAGAATTTCTGATCATAGGCGGTGGAAGTTGTAATTGTAAAGTTATATCCCTGATTTCTGTACCCCGAAATCATCACTGATTCGGGGTTGGGATAAAAAATCATTCAAGTTGATTTTGAAGCGAATAACAATTTGTTCCTGTGTAATGTCTATACGTTCAATCAACTTGTTTACAAGCACTCGCTGTGTGTGACAATCAGCTTCTTCAAAGACTTGTTTCCATGTAGGAAGTTTTATTTTCAGTTCTTCCCATTCGCTATTGCTGACAGAGGTTTCTTTTAACATTTGTTCTTTTTCTCTTATAAGCTGTTTTTGAGCCTGTTCCTTTTCCTGTTGTGTGTGAATGGCATTAGCGAGTTCTTCGACACTAAAATGATAATCCCCTGTCATAGCTTCTGGAATGTGGCTTTGCATAACTTCAATTCCGTGTGTAATCTTATCTAATTCTTTATTGAGCTTTTTGATTTCGCTTTCTATGGCTTTTTTCTCTTTTGCTTGATTTGCTTCGATTTCAGTCATAATATCTTCATTCTCTTGAAGTCGGCTTATATATTCGCCTAAACACTCAAAAACAATTTTTTCAATCGTATCTGCTCTAAACTGATTAACTTTATTGTGTGGTATACCTATTTGAGCAGACTGGCAACGATAAACAGGGGTTTTGCTTGCTCGCTTCTCGCCTGTGTCCTTAATCGTCCAATAGCTGTATTTTGTTCCGTTTGTCAACTTTCTTCCGCAATATCCGCAATGAGCAACATCTATAAGTGATAGCATACCATCATTTCTCCTTATTACTTTTACGCTTTTGTGTTCCAAAGTTTTTATATACTTATCTGACCTACATTTTCGCTTATCTTGTGTTTTGTTCCATATATCTCCGCTAATAATTTGTATATTCTCATTTGGAGAAGTAGCCTTTATCCAATCGTCACTATCTAACCTGTGATATTTACCATTTACACGTTCCCTGCGTTTATAGGCAACATGACCAGCATAAACAGGATTGGTAAGAATACTTGTAATCGTTCCGCTTTTCCATGTATCTTTCGGTGCTAATGCCTTGTAATGCTCGTCTTCATTTAGCAGGCGTGCTATTTTGGTAGAGCCATATTCCTTATTCAATGAAAGATTGAATATATATTTAACGACTTCGGCTTGTTCTGGGACAATTACTAAATGATGTAACGCTCGTCCATGTTTACTGATTTCTCCAGATAATACTAATTTATAGCCATATGGAGCTGAACCACCCATAAATTTTCCTTTTTGAACAAGTTTCTGTGCGGTGTCTTTTACACGCATACCTGTATCAGCACTACTTTTTTGTGCATTTCCATATCTAAGAGCTAACATCATTTGCCCCATAATATCGTCTGTTTCTGGGGATATACAGCCATCTTTTACCGTATATATGTCTACACCATAACCCTTTAAAGTCATGACATAAGCACCAATTTCCCACATAAGACGTCCGACACGGTCATCTTTATAAACTACCAAAATGTCATATTCATTGTTTTTTGCGTCAGTTAATGCTTCCTGCAAAACGTCACGATTTACAACAGAGTTCTTATATCCGCTGTTGCTACCCTCAAAATATTCCTTATCATCTAGTAGCCAATCGTTATGACTTTCTGCATACTCTTTTACAATTTGTCTTTGTACCGATAAATCTCCGTCTGCTTCCAACTGTTGATTGGAGCTAACACGGAGTAACATTCTTGCTCGTTTCATCAGTAACCCTCCTTTCGGTTAATGCAAGGGGGGATATTTCCCCCTCTTGATATTTATGTATTGTTTAGTTAGGAACTTTTTCTAAGGCGTTCTTGTAAGGCACTAGCAAGTATTAGCTTGACTTCCTGCTTAATTGTTTCCTCATTCTCTGATTGCTTAGGAAATTCTAAAACAACTTTATATCCCCCTTGATTAGTTTCCAACTGCTGATAGGTTGTATTAGTCATTGACAGCTCCACATCAATATCGTTCTTTACAATATTATTACTAGGGAGCTTGTCACATTCGGTTTTGTTAACCATGGACATCAACTCCTTTCTATGATATTTTCAACCTCCTTGTGTTTGGTTAACCACTTTTAGTAGTATGTCTATATCCTAGCATGAACAACTCTTCTTGTCAACCACTTTTGATGGGTTGACTTGTTAAAAGTAATATTATATAATGTAGGTATCAAGTCAGAAAGGAGATTTCAGCATGGACACAATGCCAGAATTTATATATGGATATGCAAGTATTCGTACAGGACATAAAAAGGAAGAACTTATTGCGAATTTTGAAAACACGAAACTCTGCAAAGATTATAAGAATATTGCATGGACATTTAAAGATATGTTTTTTGCTATTGATGATAAAGAACTCAATCCGAATAGTAGCATTATAGAAAATAATATGGTGTTTAATTCGAAAGACACGCTTCAAGTTGATGTAATAACCAGTGCAAGAAAAGGTATGTATTTTAAATTGGATTGTATTATTGAACAAGCTAAAAAACCTTTTTCCAGACAATTTAATACAGTTATTGTCATAACTTCATTAAATGCGTTCGGAAGCTGTGAGAATATAAAGAATTATTATAAAATATTCCGTAAAGAAAAGATAGGTGTTCTCTATCCCGATTACACCAGAGAAAGCGGACTTTCAGAATTTAGTACTTGCGACTTTGGTTTTCAGCCACGTTCTCAAAGTGAGTATGATAGAGCTTACTACTTGATAGACAGATTAGAGGACGGAGATATTCAAGATAATAGGGGGCGTATCAGCGGTGGGTATAGTACAGCGTTTCGAGTAGCCTTTTGGTTATATGAATTATTTAAAATTCCAGAAAAGACCGCAGTTATGATGTCGGGATATAGTAAAAATGGTTTTCACATGAAAGCAGACAGTTATGAACAAACACCTAATTATAAAGAAGAGTTAGAAACTTTCGAGAAACATTTTCATATTTCTAATCTTGTAAAAAGGAACAGACCTGTTCCAGAAAATTGGGATATGCTCGTGCATTGGTATGAAAAGAAAAATAATTTGGAGCAGGCTTGTATTCATTGCAAAGTGCCTATGATATTCCCGACTGATTTTAAACGTCTACAACTTAAATATGATGGTGGAAAGAAAGAACTCGCACGTTGTCTGAAACTTTATGATGAAGAGTTGATAAATAAATTTGAAGATTGGATAAAGACAGGTAACGAACCGACGGAGTTCTATACCTATTGTGATATAGAACAGTACCTATCAAGCAGACGAATTTATTTATAATATTTAAGCAAACTCACAAAAGGTGGTTGACAAATTCTAAAACTTGTATTATGATAGATATATCCTCTCTGCGAGTGGATATATTTTTTAGAAAATGCCAAACCCATAAAAAGTGGTTGGAAAGGAGCTTGAATATGAAAACATACATAATTGATTTAGAAAAACTTTGCAACAACATAATACTCAATTTACATGAAGCAGGACTAATTGGTTTAGATAGTGAAAGCGTTGAGGTTGCCAGAGGAATATTGATGTTTTATTTATCCAACATAGAAGCATTGCAGTTATAACCAGATGGTGTATCAATCATACACCGAAAGTGCATGGAAAACGCACTCCAAGTGCATATTCCATGCACTAAAACAAGGCTTAAAACCTTGAAAATGCTAATAAATCCTATATTATATTATCTTTAATATATATAGGCGATTTTAAAATTTTTTGGAAAGGAGATTTGCTTATGTTAATACAAAACACAGAAATTGTTAAGCATTATGATGAAAATGACGTTCTGTTAGATACAACCGAAACTTCTAAAATTGTAAATTTTAAAAAGAGTAACGAAGAAGGAAAATATATAAAGATATATGAAGAAGGACTTGAAAAATTAGTATCTCTTTCTGCTAATGCCCTTTTACTACTATTCGAGTTATGCAAGGAAATGAGTTATGCCGATATTAAAGATAAAGCAGGTGGACAAATTGTAAGAATTAATAAATCTGTTCGTGAGGATATACAGGATAGATTAGGTATTAAGAAAAGAGCCTTTTATTCACTTCTTGCCATTCTAAAAGATAATAATATTATTCGAAGTTTCGGTAATGGGGATTATCAAATAAATCCCAACATAATCGGTAAAGGATTATTTGAATATAACCCTCGGTTTAAATATGGCGGAATTAAAGACTTAAGGGAAACATTTTCGCAAGATAAAGTCTCTAATACAGCCATAGAATATGACATTCCGCTTATAAAAGAGCAACTAGAAATAGAGCTTGAAAAAATAAGAAACGAATATGATACCTCCAATAATAGAGAATATCGGAAATATCTTGCGAAAATGATTAATGATTTTCAATATGAAATAAAAAAATTGAATGATACGGAATATACGAAAAAAATTAAATATAGCGATATACAAGATTTACAAGAGAGAATACAAGAAGTAGTGGATGACATAAACGAAGAATAGAAATTGGCTTATATGGTTACATACTACACAATTATGTAGTATGTAAACGATTATAAGCCTTGTATATTTGGATATTGCCCTTTTGTGTTGTACAATATAGATGTAAGTATTTCTGATATATCCTGTTACGGATATTCTTAGTATAGTGTGTCTTAAGTTACCCATATAACAATTTAGCAATATGCCTATTGGCATTTTATCATAGAGAGAAAATAAAGCCTGCAAGGGCAAGCAGGTAATAATAAAAGCCTACCACCGATATTTTCGGGTTTAACATGATTATATATGAAATGGGGGTTTTTAATGGGGCGAAAGACAATAGCTAATCAAATACACTCTTCTCTGGCTAATAAAATTGCCTTTGGAGAAAGTAAACATATAGATAAAATAGAACAAGAAAAGAAATTCGGGGATAGTACATATAGAATATATTCCTTTGACACATACGACACTTATCGCAAGGTAGGAAAAGAATATGCAAGGTGGCTTGCTGATAAAGGTGTTAAATATAGCAAATTAGCCGATACAGAGCATTACGCAAAAGAATACTTAGAGTCACGCTTAGACAGTGGGAAATCGCTTTATACGCTCAAAATGGAGCGTTCTGCACTTGGTATGATATATGGGCATAGTTTATATATTCCATTGCCTGTACGTCACAGTGAAGATGTAAAAAGAAGCAGACACGAAACTGATAACGATAAACACATAAGCAGAACGGGAAAATATAAAGATGTATTCACTATGGTTACTGCAACAGGGTGTCGCCGTTGTGATGTGAAGAGTTTAACTGTTAATAGTCTGATAGAAAAAGATGGAAGATACTTCCTTGATATAAAACAAAGTAAAGGTGGACGAGACAGATTTGCTCCTGTTCTTCCCGATAAGGTAACAGAAATAAAAGTAATTATAGACAGAGCCAGAGAAAATGGACAGCATAAATTATTTGAGCATATACCAAAGGAAATTGATATACATAGTTTGCGTAGAGAGTACGCACAAGCGTTATACAATACATTAAAGGATAACAGAAGCCTTAGAGATGAATATCTAACACATTATCCATCTCGACAGGAAAAGGTTAAAAGTCCATATTATAAAGACCGAGAGGGAAACGTGTTTGAACGTGATACTGTCTGGGTTGTTACAAACGCTTTGGGGCATACAAGGATAGATACAAGTATTACATCGTACCTAAAATAGTGGTAGTTATTTATGGGAATGTGTGATATAATTTCCTTTGAAAAATTTGAATTTTATGAAATGTTAAGAGGAAGCTAATGAGAATGATGGTAGAAAAAAAGAAATCAATAGTTTTAATTATTATTTTACTTACAATTGTTGTTATTTTTATTTGTGGTCGATATTATTTTGCACACAATAAAAGTTATAAAAATGAGGCAATTGAAAAAGGTGATTATATATATCTTAATGGAGTTAGATATTCTCAAACATCGAAACTAGAAAATTATAAAATATCAAATGTGGTAATTTGTACATCTGACAGTGGGAGAAAATTATATGAGATAGAAGAATATCCTGATTATGAATATATCGCGGGATATTATGCATGGGACGGCGTAATATATAAAAAAGATGAAACAGACTGATAACTTCCAGTTTGTCGAAGATTTGCATTTCAAAATTTTACATGATACAATACATATAAGGGGTGGCAACCCCACCCCATAAAGTGAATGTGTCCGAGTGACCTCGGCAAAAGTTTAAGGTTATAAATGCTTACATTTTGAAAGACAGGTTTCGTGCCTGTCTTTCTTTGTTTTTTAGAACTTGTCCATGCTAGCGATATTCTATTTCATAGCTTGTCTTTCCTGTAATCTTAATAACTAATTCATTGATAATCAAACTCCTGCAACCATGAATGAGTGGCGATTTCTGTACCATTCCGTGTAAACACGATTTAGGGTAAATGACATAATCGCAAGAATATTTGCACGAAGTGTACTATCCGGCCATGTACTGTAAACTTCACTGGATGCAACGTTCTTAATATAATCACGATATCTGACATAATAATCCGGTGCATTTGGATCGTTTGGCGGACCATCATGTACAATTACATATTCCGGAATCACTACCCTGCTTAATACGATTTCACCTGTTTCCGCAATTGGCTTGATTTCTGATTCAGGAATCTTTGGCGGAAAGTCTCCGAATAACGTATTTAATGGAATCGTGATGTTATCGAGGGAATTTTCTTCCCGCTCTTCTTCCTCCATCCGCACATCCTGCAACGCGAGCTGATCCGAAAAAATCTGGATTCCCGACACGTTGACCGGCCGGTATCCCGGTGCGGTAACCTGAATCGTATATTGAGCAAAGGGTTGCTCTTCTCCCGGCTGCATAGAGTATTCAAGTGGAGGAGCATTAAGTGTAAGTTCTTCTGACATTCCGGAAGCATCGCTTGTTACCTCCTCAAAAGTCGAATTCGGTTCTCCTGTGTAAGATATCGATATTTTAGCATCCCGAATTGGATTATTCGTGCGTCGGTCTATAACCCCTACCTTCAATGTGCCTTTATCGATATTATTTTCTGTCTGCATAAATCTTATATCTGGCATGAACAACCTCTTCATACATATCCCTATATTCTATGCAAATGAAATAAATTGTTTCTTTCCATTATATCCTCAGACACATAATCCTGCCTGCCACAAAACAGACAATTCTTTTCAACTTCTTTTATTCTACTGTTACAACCTTTGCAAGGTTTCTTGGCTTATCAACATCAAAGCCCTTATCGGATGACACATAATATGCCAGCAGCTGTAATGCAACAGATGCCGGTAATACCATAAACTCATCACGCATATTTGGCAGTTTTACTACCTGATATTCCTGATCTAAGCTTCCAGCAAGTGCTTCTTTGATAAAAAGAACAATATTTGCTCCTCTGGAACGTACTTCCTTAATATTAGATAATTCCTTAGACATTAATTTTTCCTGTGTTACAGTCGCAACAACCGGTGTATCTGTTGTAATCAAAGCAATTGGTCCATGCTTTAATTCACCGGAAGCATATGCTTCAGAGTGAATGTAGGATACTTCTTTTAATTTTAAAGAACCTTCTAATAAAATAGAGTAGTCAAGTCCACGCCCAATCATAAATAAATCTTTTGCTTCTACTACCTGTTTTGCAATGACATGAATCTCTCTCTTCTGCTCTAAAACAGCCTGCATTACTTCAGGTGTGCGTTCTAATTCCGCAATGTACTGTTTTGTCTGTTCCTCTGTGTAAATGCCACGTAAGAATGCCATTTTTGCAACGAGAAGGTAAAATACGGAAAGCTGTGTTGTATAAGCCTTTGTACTTGCTACAGCAATTTCCGGACCTGCATTTGTATAAAGTACATAGTCACTTTCACGGGCAATGGAAGAACCTTTGACGTTGATAATGGAAAGTGCCTTCGCTCCGTGGCTCTTTGCATATTTTAACGCTTCTAAGGTATCGATTGTTTCACCGGACTGTGATACGGCAATAACTAATGTCTTTTCATCAATAACCGGATCATTATACATAAATTCAGATGCAAGCTCTACATCAATGTGCATATGCAGAATAGATTTCACCAATGCCTGTGCAACTAATCCGGCGTGCATTGCAGTTCCGCATGCAACGATACAGATTCTTTCACAGTTTGTAAGTACGTCATCATTTACACCATCTTCCGTAAAATCAGGAAGTCCGTTTACAATTCTTCCAGCAATTGTATTGCGGATTGCTTCCGGCTGTTCCATGATTTCTTTTTCCATATAAAATGGATATCCGTTTTTTCCGGCACTGTTTAACTGCCAGTCAACTGTTAAAATTTCCGGTTCAACAGCATTGCCTTCTAAATCCTCAAGCACAATTTTATCCTTGTGGAGCTGTAAAATATGATACTCCGGAACAACAAAATACTCGTTGGTAAAGCGGCAGAGTGCTGTTAAATCAGATGCCAGCATAGAGCCCTCTTTGCAGGTAGTTGCAACAATTGGGCTGACATTACGAATAGAAAAAATCACATCAGGGATATCCTCAAACATAATAACAAGTGCAAATGTTCCTTTTAATTTGCTGACAGTCTTTTTAATTGCATGCTTTGGATCCCCTTTATAATAATGATTCAATAAAGCAGCAACCACTTCACTGTCTGTTTCTGACTGAAGAATGTCCTGAAGTTCATAATCTGCAATCAGTTCACGATAATTTTCAATGATTCCGTTATGAACCAAAGAAACAGCACCACACTGATGTGGGTGTGCATTTTTATCATTTACTCCACCATGGGTTGCCCATCTGGTGTGACCGATTCCGCAGTTTGCTAAAAATTTCTCAGATTCACAAATAGCACGTAAATCACTTACTCTTCCGGCACATTTGTATACCTTTGTATCCTTTGTCGCAGAGTCCTTTACAGCAATACCCGCACTATCATAGCCTCTGTATTCCAACAATTCCAAAGCATCTAACAGAACCTCTTTTACTTCTTCACTTCCTGTATAACCAATAATTCCACACATATAAATTTCCTCTTCTTTTCTATAAAAAAGCGTCGCCGCGCGATGCTTCCGAAAACGCTTTGCGTTTTCATCTGACGTACACTACGGATGAGCACTTTCTTATAACATAAAAAACGTTCATTGTTTCCAGTTTCACATAAAAAATACAATTTCTTTTGTATTTTAACATTTCCCATTGTAGCGAATTTGTTTTGCAGTCTCCTGCATATTTGCCGCTACATCACGCACTGGGAAAGTACGAAAGGGCATCCGCCGAATTTTCGATTACCCTTTTCCTCGTCAACCTGTCTAAGCCGACAGGTGCATGGCGCTAGAAGAAAATTTACTGTCTGTTTTAATGGCAACAGAATTATGTGTCTGAAAATATAATGTTATTCAGTTTTCAATGTTCAACTCAACTACTATACTATGATATGCACAAAATGTCCAGCCGTTATTTATTTTTGAAGCAGACTTATTCTGCTTCAAATAATATCTTTTCTGCAATTTCTACTGCATCACGGATGCAATCCGGACAGCTTCTTAATACCTTGCCGGTTTCCACACCCTTTAATTCTTTACAGACAATGGAACCGTTTTTTTCTGCAAATGCCTTCACGATTTCTTTGGAAAGCTTATAGGTTGCTGCCTTTGAGGTTGGATGCTCTAAATCTTTACAGCTGTTTTTTAAACCTGCAAGCATCACTGCACCGGAAATGGCACCGCAGGTTGTCTGCATGCCGCCCATTCCAAGGCCAAAGCCCTCACATGCAGCAAAAATTGTTTCCTCAGACACCCCGAGTTCCTCACAGAAAGCACATGCGACTGCCTGTGCACAGTTAAATCCCTTATTATGTAATTCGATTGCTTTTTCCTGTTTCGTCATTTTCTCTCCTTTTGCCATTTTTATGGCTTTTGAACTATAAAAATACATTTTAAACAATTGTATCATAAGGAACACATTTTGGGAATTCCTCAGATTCGCTGATATTGCTGACTATGAAATTAAAAACAGATGGCATTTCTGCCACCTGCTTTTTCCACTTCCAAGCTTTACATTTGGTAAAGTTTAGAACTTTTCACTTATGCAATTTCTTCTTAGAAATTATTTTACCTCTACAGTCCAGTTGTATTTATCTTCTAATTTACCCCACTGGATTCCGGTTAATGTATCATATAATTTCTGTGTTAATTCACCAATCTTGAAGTCATTGATTGTAACAACATCATCTTTGTAACGAAGCTCGCCAACCGGTGAAACAACTGCTGCTGTACCTGTACCAAATACTTCCTCTAATGTGCCATCATGTCCGGCTTTCATTAAGTCATCGATAGAAAGTTTTGTTTCGTTTACTTTGTACCCCCAGTCTTTTAATAAATGAAGCATAGAATCTCTTGTTACACCCGGAAGAACAGTTCCTTCGATTGGAGCTGTGTAGATTTCGCCTGAAATTTTGAACATAATGTTCATTGTTCCTACTTCTTCTACATATTTGCGGTGCTCACCATCAAGCCAGAGTACCTGTGAATATCCCATCTGTGCAGCTTTTACCTGTCCTAAAATAGAACCTGCGTAGTTACCACCACATTTTGCAAATCCTGTACCGCCTTTTACGGCACGAACTAATTCATCTTCTACCAAAATCTTCACAGGGTTAATTCCCTCTGCATAATATGCACCTACCGGACAACAGATTACCATAAATTTGTAGGATGTTGCCATATGAACGCCCAGAGCTGACTCTGTTGCAAACATAAACGGACGAATGTATAAAGATGTTTCCGGCTCAGTCGGAACCCAGTCTTCTTCCACTTTTACTAAAGCCTTTACTGCATCTACAAACATATCTACCGGGAATTCCGGCATGCAAAGTCTTTCATTGGAACGAATCATTCTTGCCGCATTCATTTCCGGACGGAATAACTGAATCTTTCCATCATCTGTACGATATGCTTTTAATCCCTCGAATGTTTCCTGCGCATAATGTAATGTCACACAGGCCGGATCTAATGTAATCGGTTCATGTGGTACGATTCTTGCATCATGCCATCCTTCACCCTTTGTCCAGTCCATAACAAACATATAGTCTGTCATATACTTTCCAAAGCCAAGATTTTTCTGGTCTGGTTTCTCTTTTAATACTTCTCTTTTTACAAATCTGATATCCATAATTTCTCCTCCAAAGCTTCTCTATTCGTAGCGGAATTGCTGTCCCGGAACTAATTTCTGAACACCATTATGATACTTTATTTTTTTAGTGTCAAGATTATTCCAAAGGCTTATAAATGCCATGTACCAAAGTTATGGTCTTTAATACTTCTCATAAGCAGGTGTTATTTTTCTTCTCTATTCGTGCTTTAAGCACTTATATTTTTTGGCAGTCCAAAAAGCAAAACAAGACGTGACTTTTCTCCTATGTAATTATATAATATACTTAACCATGAAATTACTTTCTAATAAAGAAGGCATGATTCCAAGGTATGTTCTAATATAATTGTTAAAAAGGAGATATACGCTATGCATACTTTTCAACCATATCCTATCGAAATGCTGGAATTAAACCCATTTACCAAATTAAAAAATGAATGGGCACTTGTTACAGCCGGTTCAAAACAGAAAGCCAACACCATGACCGTCAGTTGGGGAGGCTTTGGAGTCCTGTGGGGAAAAAATGTTGCTTTTATTTTTGTCCGCGACTCAAGATATACAAAAGAATTTATTGATAATGGAAACTTTTTCTCTGTTTCCTTCTTAGGCGAAGAATATAAAGAAGCTTTATCTTACTGTGGAAGCCATTCCGGACGTGATGAAGACAAAATTGCCAAAGCCGGATTAAACCTTGGCTACAAACATGGTATTCCATATATTGATGAGGGAAATCTGCTTCTTCTCTGCCAGAATATGTCCGCTGTCAAAATCACAGAGGATTCTTTCCTCTCTCCTGAAATCAAGGAAAAATGGTACGCAGACGGGGATATGCATACAATGTATGTTGCAGAAATTGTTGAAGTGCTTGCAAGATAAAAAAGCGTCGCCGCGCGACGCTTCCGAAAACGCTTCGCGTTTTCACCTGGCGTACACCACGTATGAGCACTTTCCTATCACATAAAAAAGCGTCGCCGCTTTGAGACTGAAATTTCCGTCTCAATGCGGCGACGCTTTTTTGCTTTCTTGTAAACACCTTGAGCAGACTGAAATCATCGCGATTTCAGCAAAAAGAGCAATGGCATTTCAAGATTTTTGCAACAGTTCCTTCTTATCTGCAGCTTGTACTGATGGATTCAATTGCGACTGCTCCACCACGTACTACTTCAATACGTTTAAATTTGTTCTTTAATAATTTAATTAATTCATTGTTATGGCGTTCTGTTAATTTACATTCTAACAATACGCTGTCATCTCCGATATCTGCCACCTGTACATCAAATACCTGTGCTATCTGAAATACTTCGGCTTTTTGAGAAGCATTAATATTTAATACCTTGGCAAATAAAATCTCTTTCATATGAATTGGTACATCTGTCAGGTCAATAACCTTGATAACCTCAATCATACGATTTAACTGTTTTTTAATCTGTTCAAAGGTAATATCATCACTTGTTACGCAGATTGTCATTCGGGATACAGTCTCATCCTCTGTTGGCCCTACCGTAAGACTCTGTAAGTTGTAAGATTTTCCTGAAAAAAGCCCTGAAACCTTTGCTAATACACCAACTTCATTTTCCACATAAAGTGCAATCCATCTATTTTTCATGGTTTTGTATCCTTTCTAATTGTAATTTCACTCCGCCCTGCTCTACTCCGCACTGCTCCCTTATTTCAAGATCATCTCGCTCATTGGATTTCCACCTTTTACCATTGGAAGGACAATTTCATCAGATGAAATCATAAATTCAATGATGGTTGGAGCATCTGTATAAGTTCTCGCTTCGTCCAATGCTTTCTGGATATCCTCTTCTTTTTCTACACGGATTCCATGTGCACCATAGCTTTCTGCAAGTTTTACAAAATCCGGTTCGTATGGTGGGCAGTTCTCGTTTGGTCCTTTACAATTTGCCGGACAGCTTCTTCTGCGGCGAAGACAAGTTGCTTCGTAGCGTTTTCCATAGAAAAGCTGCTGCATCTGACGTACCATACCAAGATAATAATTGTTTAATAAACAGATAATGACCGGTGTTCCCTGTACAACGGCTGTTGCCATTTCCTGAATGTTCATTTGGAAGCCACCATCTCCTGTGATACATACAACCTCTTTCTCACGATTACCAATTTTGGCTCCGATAGCTGCCGGGAAACCAAATCCCATAGTTCCTAATCCACCGGAAGTAATCATCTGACGACGTTCATCCACATCCAGATACTGTGTTGCCCACATCTGATGCTGTCCAACGTCAGTAACAAAAATTGCCTCATCAAAGGTGCTGTTAATATGCTCCATAATCATCTGCGGAGTCATTCCACGGTCACGGCGCATCTCTAATGGATTTTCCTCATTCCATGCTTCGATTTTTTCCTGCCATTTTACAGTATCCATCTTTTCAGCCCACTCTAAGAGCTTTTCTAATGCAAGATTTGCATCAGATACAACCGGAACATCTACGACTACGTTTCTGGAAATAGATGCTGTATCTACGTCAATATGTACAATTTTTGCCTTTGGAGCAAACTCATTTAAATCGCCTGTAATACGGTCATTGAAACGTGTTCCGATAGAGAAAAGTACATCGCATTCACTGACAGCTTTATTTGCTGAATATCTTCCATGCATTCCTGAATTTCCCACATATAATGGATGTGTTGTCGGAATTGCACCTTTTCCCATAATGGTTGTAACAACAGGAACTCGTGTAATTTCTACAAACTCCTGTAATTTTTTATTGGCTTTGGCAATGTTGACACCACCACCTGCTAAAATCAATGGTTTTCTTGCTGATTTTAAAAGCTTATATGCTTTCTTTAACTGTCCAATATGTACGCTTTCATTTGGCTTATAACCACGAATCTGTACTTTTTCAGGATATTCTCCCGGACCAACCATTGTCTGAATATCTTTTGGAAGATCAATTAATACCGGTCCCGGTTTTCCTGTTTTTGCAATATGGAAAGCCATTTTAATAATTTTTCCAAGTTCAGAACGGTCACGTACTGTTACGCCGTATTTTGTAATGCTTCTGGTAATTCCTACAATATCAACCTCCTGGAACGCATCATTACCAATCAGACTAAGCGGCACCTGCCCGGTAAAACAAACCAGCGGAATATTATCATAATGTGCATCTGCTAAACCTGTGATAATGTTTGTTGCCCCCGGTCCACTTGTAACCAGACAGACACCTACTTTTCCTGTTGATTTCGCATACCCCTCGGCTTCATGAAGTAAGCCCTGCTCATGTC
>X314_Red_Deer__coassemble_41_pt1 | contig 26924 bp, 26 predicted proteins | sample X314_Red_Deer__metabat2_high_PE_002 | metagenome-assembled genome bin X314_Red_Deer
AAATTTTTGATTTTGACATATAAAAATATTACAAACACATGCAAAACAACTACACAAAGTATGGTAAAGGAGAATCATTATGGCAGAACAGGTATTGATTCAATTTCGTGCAGATAAAGCATTAAAGCAGGAGGTTGCTGAAATATCAGCTGTCAGAGCGGAAAGAAGCTGGTTATAAATGCAGTAAAGCAATATGGGGTAGAAGTGTTTCCACAGCCCACAGGTAAGATTCTTGTTGATATTGATAGGACATATTCTATGCCGGAATCACACATTAGTTATCGCAAGCCGAGAAAATTAAGTGATGAATGCAGGGAGCATAAAAGAGAGCAAATGACAGGATACAATTCAAAATAAAACTGCTTGTGAAGGCAGTCTTGTAATGGTATTATTTTCATAGGCAGTAGATTTTTCTTTAGTATTTGGTTTTGAGGAGGCATTCTCATAGGATTTGGAACATTTTTAGCTATTTCTGCATTGGCAATTTTTCCCCGTGATAGCAGTTGGGGTTCCATCTATTCAGTAAATGGTGCAATAATATTGTCAGCGGGAATGTACCAGTTACTTTGTAAATATAAGTATAAGATAATTTATTCTATTGGCTGCTTTTTTCTTATGTTTTCTTTGTTATTATTTACGGATTATTTGGGTGTGACGTTAGGAAATCAAGTTCCAAGATTTGCATATGCAAAAGAATGGAGTGATGATAGCATTACATTTAAAGCACCTTTTTATAAGGTTATTTGGCACAACTATGATACTGAAAACGAATATGTTGAAGTGATTCGTTAGTAATTAAGAGACAGCGCAAATTTCAGGCTTACAAAGAGATTGGAACAGTGAGAAAGCTTTGAATTTTGCGGCTGAACACAGATATGTGGAAGAAAATCAACCACAAAAGAATGTCGATTTTGTAAGAGGAATTATAATGAAAACAGATGAATTGACAGAAATAGAACAACATTATTTGAATGAGTGGATTGTTCATCAAGAAGAGAGACCAATTAGGACACTTCTGATTACTTCTTGGTTATTGAATATAATCTTTTTTCTACTTTGGGGCGGTATATTTTTTTCTGATGCTGATTATTTGACCAGATTCGTAATTCCGGGAAGTATGTTGTTGATATTGGCTTGTTTTACTGGTCCATTGTTGAATCGGTTAAAGAAACATCGCACCTATGTCTATGATGAGTTCAAGCGTACCAAGATTTTAAGTAAGGAAGTTGTTTATTATACCAATGGCAGGGGATTCTCCATTCCGTCTTATGGTTATTATTGTCATGGGATTGATGGGTTATGTATACCTACTTCAAAAAGAATGTATGACTTAGCAAAAATCGGGGACGATATCACGATTGTAAAAACATCAAGGAAGGTGTGGCTAGGTATTACTTTTGGAGAGGATGAATTTTACTATTAAAGTTTTTTGAACCAGAGCCAACCTGCGATGAAAACGTAGCTTTAGCGATAAAGGAACTTTTATAGAATGATACAAAAAGCACTTTGTAATATTGATGAGTTCATTAGTAAATTATAATGGGACTTGAAAATTTGTTAGATTACAATCGCTGTTAATGTAAACGAAAAAGCAGATTACATTTTTCGAATCTGCGCATTCGTTTGCATTAATAGCGATTTTGCCTTATTGAACAAAGTCGCGTCACTTTGTCGATGAACTTATGGGGATTCAATCGTCATTGTGTTTTTGAAAAAATTTTCGTTAAATCAATAACTTTAAGATGCTAGGTTCGAAAATAAGTATTAAAGCACGACAAATAGACCTCATTGCTGAGTATAATAAAAATATTCTGTTATATTTTATTTATTTTTTTGAAATTTTTGTTTTAGAATTATCTGGTATTCTGAGTCTATTAAATATTAGGAGTGAGAAACAGATGATGTGGATAAGAAAAATTACTATGAGAAAAACGCAGTTTGCCATCATAATGCTACTTACTATGATGGCATCGGCTATTTTGACAGCATGTATTTCCTTTACTGTTGAAACACTGCAATATGTGGAACAGTATTATAGTGCGGAAAACAGTCCGATTCTTTTTTGCGTTTCCGGGAGAGAGGATGCTCTCGAGTTGCTTTTAGCGGATGAGAAGGCTTCCGAAGTTATTTCCAAAGTGGTGGAGGGTAAAGCGAAGTATATAGATGAGAATTTCTATATAAATGATAACAAAATTTCTAATGAGGGAAATTTTGTGTATGGTATCAACGATTTGGACGATATTGGATACTCTATTACATTTACAGAGGGAGAGGAAAAAAGTGCTCCCGCAGATGATGAAATATGGATTTCACATATATTCGCAAAGGCTTATGATATTCATGCAGGTGACTTGCTGAGAGTAGGAGAAGGACAGGAGTATCAAGTTTCTGCAATTGTATATTCGGCGTTATGTAGTTCCGGTTTTATGGATAATTATACGTTCTATATGAATGAAAAGACACTTGGGAATCTGGAAGGAGTTGATGGATATGTGGCAAATATCTTTACGAATAAAGAGGAACTTTCATTAAGAGCGTTAGAAGATGTTTTGCCGGAAGAGTTTGTACAGAGTTGTATGTTTATGCTGGAAAAGTCGACTCTCAAAATGTGTTTGTCTATTTTGACCGGTATTTTCGGCGGAGTCGGAGTGGTAGCTTCTATTATCATTCTGGTAGTTTCTATAGTTGTATTCCGCTATTTAGTTCGGGCAACCATTGCAAAAGAATATCAGATGATAGGGATTTACAAGGCACTGGGGAGAGAGAACAAAGAAATTAAGGAGATTTATTTAACGGCATATATGACATCTGGCATTGTCGGTATGGTTCCCGGATTCTTTCTTGCAAGACCGTTAGCACATTATCTTGGCGAAATAGCGCTTGGAAGAAACAAGGCATTTGTTCTGACTGAGTATACAACTGTAATTGGGATTGCAGTATTCCTATTTATGAGTCTGGTACTCTTTTTGAATGTTTCTGGTGAATTGAAGAAAGTACATAGCATTTCTCCGATACAGACGATGAATTTGCAGAATCTTTCTTCGGAGGAAAAAATGTATCGTTCCGTGATTCCAAATGCTTCATCAAGCGCAGCAATGGCGGTGAATGGAATATGCAAACGTAAAGGAATGAGTCTTTTGGTTATTATGATTTTGGTGGTATCTGTTTATATGGATGTAATGGCAGGAGAAGTTGCATTGACCTTGGCAAATTATTCACAGGATAGAAATATCTGGGAAAATCTTCCGGATTATGATTGTGTGATAAAGACCATGGGGAACGAAGAGGCTCTTAAGTATATTCAAAATTCGGAAGACGTTGCGGATTATGTACAGACGATATTAGAGCCAAATTGTAGTGGAATGATAATAGAAGGCACTGACTGGTCTGCGGAAGAAGCACATCCAATGGTGTATGAAAACTTTAGTGAAGAAAGGTATGAAAACGTTCCGTTTACCAAGGGAAGAATATGTCTGGAAAAGCACGAGATTACAGCGTCTGAGCAGTTTTTATCTGAGGTAGACAAAGAAGTAGGGGACTATATCAAAATTAGTTCGGAAGATAAAGAAATTAATTTCCTGATAGTAGGAAGTTATAGTGCCATGATGAAAGGCGGTTCGTCTTTCTATATGCAGGAAGAGGATTTTCAAGAGCTTGGGTACGAAACAGATTATCAGACCATAATAGTCTTTTTGAAGAATGGTGTAGAGTATGCAGACTTCGAAGAAGATTTTGAAAAAACAGTAGCCGGAAGTCATATTTTTAAGGATTTCCATTTTGTAGAGCAGGAAGGAGATACGGTCGGAGAAATTGCAAATCCAATTTGTACCATATTATTTGTATCCTTTGCAGCTTTTAGTATTTTAAATATTGTGAATCTGCTTCACACACAGAACAAGGAAAACCGCAGAAAGTATGGAATTCTCAAAGCAATGGGGTTCACAACCGGTTACATTTGCAGAGAAAATATTATTAGTATCACAATTCAATATGTAGTAGCATTAGTGGTAACGATTCTATTGAATGAATGGCTTTCCCCTATCCTCTTTTCATTGGCATGTGGGGTACGTTATATTTGTAAGCCAATGTGGTTAACGGCAACAGTTGGTGGCGCGATGTATGTCGTAATTGTGATTATTACACTTTTCATGTTGCAGACGGTAAGAAAAATCAAACCGGTTGAATTAATGGAAGAGTAAATTCAGAAAAACCAAATACCTAGAAAACCAATAAAAAGTGAGGGTTCAGATATATGAAAAAGACAATTATTGAAACAAAAGATTTGTGTAAGAGTTTTGTGGTAGGCAAAAATGCGAACAATGTATTGAAAAATATAAATATGTCCATTTACGAAGGTGATTTTACGATTATAATGGGAAGTAGTGGAAGTGGAAAATCCACTTTATTATATTCCATTTCTACTATGGACAAACCGACTTCCGGTAGTGTAATGTTATATGGAGAAGACATTTCAAGGATTGATGAAAAGAGGGCAGCAGGAATCAGAAAAAAACAAGTATCGTTTATATTCCAGAGTATGAATCTTTTATCGGATTTGAATGTATTTGAAAATATTGCTTACTGTGGATACGGGACGGCAGATAAGGCAGCGGTTAATCAGAAAACAAGGGAGCTTTTGGAGAGACTGGGACTTGCTGATGTGGCAGAAAAGTTTCCTTCGGAGATATCCGGTGGTATGAAGCAACGTGTAGCCATCGGGCGAGCACTGATATCAGGAGCTGGTGTGATTTTTGGAGATGAGCCCACCGGAGCATTGAATTCATCTATGGGTAAGCAGGTATTAGATATTCTGACAGAACTGAATGCAGAAGGGCAGTCAATTGTTATGGTTACGCATGACCTTAAGGCGGCTGCCAGAGCGACCAGACTTCTTTATCTTGAGGATGGTAGAATTGTAGGAGATTTGAATTTAGGTCATTATACAGAAGAAGCAAGAAAAGAGAGGGAAAGTATCGTTTATACTTTCTTGAGGGAGCACAATTGGTAGGAGGATACCATGGCGAGAGAAAAGATTCTGTTAATTGAGGATGATAGAGAACTTCAGGAAATCATGTCTGGTTTTTTGAAAAAAGAGGGATACGAAGTGGTGCAGACATATGATGGGGAAGAAGGAATATGTCTGGCAAAAGAGACTGAACCGACACTTGTATTATTAGACCTGATGCTACCCGGAGCGGATGGATTCGAGGTATGCCGAATGATACGTACCAAGTCGGTAGTTCCGATTATGGTTATTTCAGCGAAAAATAGTGATATGGACAAGATGTTGTCCTTAGGAATCGGAGCAGACGACTATATGGAAAAACCCTTTTCCATGCAGGAAATGCTTGCACGCGTGAAATCTCATATCAGGCGATATACGTCGTTTTCGAAACCGAAGGAGGAAGAAACTCGTATTGTAATGGGGGAAGTAGAGATTGAACCATTATCTTATAAGGTACGGGTTTGTGGCAGAAATATTGAATTAACGTCAAGAGAATTTGAAATGCTTAACTTTATGGCATCGCATCCGGGCAGAGTTTTTTCAAAGGAACAGCTTCTTGATGCTGTATGGGGATGCACCGAATATATTGATGAAAATACCATTACGGTGTACATAGGAAGAATTCGTGAGAAAATGGTTCGGGCAGGAGCTTGTTATATAAAAACAGTTTGGGGGGCTGGATATAAATGGGAGATGTAATTCGTAAAAAAATATTTTATTATGAAATGGTCAGCATTTTGCTGACCTTATTGCTTTGCTCGTTTTTGCTTTTTGCGGTGTATTATCATAGTAATTATCAAGGTGATGAGCGGGATATCAGAGTAAGGATGAATCAGCTTCTTGCTTTCTGGCAGCAGGAAGAGTATGAAACGATGGAGATTCCGGCTGACAAACGACAGGCGGACTTACCTTATTGTATATTCGACCAGAATGGAAGTGTGGTAATATCCACAATGGAAAAATATTCGGTGGGAGAAAAATATGACTTAAACATAATCGGGACTAATCAATATTATATGGTTCCGATTGTCAGAGAAGAGAAGATGGAAGGATTACTGCTTGTGGATCCTGCTGATGAAAGACAGGCTGCGTTAGAAGGGTTGATGAGAATAGAAATAGGAATATCGCTGTTACTCTTTGGGGGCATCTGTCTGACAAGATATGGCATACATCGTATCATGAAAAAAGATATCTGGCACCCGATTGAGGAAATACACAAATCAACGAAAAGTATTCTGAATGGAAATTACGGAGAGAACATTCTTTATGATTACCGTGGAGAGATTGGAATGCTCTGTCATGATTTTGAGAAGATGAGGGGTGAAATATATGCAGGTGCTGTACGTGAACAACAGTCCAGAGAAAAGGAAAGGGTGCTGTACGCAAGTATTTCGCATGATTTAAAAACGCCTTTGGCAATTATTATCGGGTATATGGAGCAGATATTGTATGGAGTGGTAAGCTCCAAAGAACAGATTATGGAAACGACCAAACATACACTTGTAAAGGCTAGAGTAATTAACAAGTTGATAGAGGATATTTTAGAGCATTCCAAGGCACAGATGAATCAATTGCAAATTCAAAAAAGAGAAATATACGCAGATACTTATTTTGAAGAATTGTTGAGCGAATATAGGCAGGAAGCAAAGAGTTTGAATTATCAGTTTACTTATGAGCTTCCGCCTAAAGTGTTGATTTTGATTGATGCAGACAGAATAGCACAGGTGGTACAAAATGTTGTTGGCAACGCGGTGAAATATGGAAAAGAAAAGGATTGTAAGATACAAGTATCTTTTGAAATCATGGAACAGGAGAACAGGATTCTTGTCGTAAATATCAGTGATAATGGAAAAGGAATTGATGCAGCGGATTTGCCCTTTGTTTTTGATTTGTTTTATCGAGGAAATAAGGCGAGAACGCAGAATGTTCCGGGGTCCGGTATGGGACTGCATATCTCTAAATATATTGTCGAGCAGCATGGAGGAACCATGGAATGCGATAGCGTTATGGGAATGGGTACAACTGTATCTTTTTCGTTGCCGATAATGTAGCTATGGCATTATTGGAGTGATTGGTAAGCAGGATTAAAGTAATCGGTTATGATAAGTATAAATGGATTATCAATTTATCCGGTAAAGAGTTTGATGAAACAAAAGATATGGATTCGGAGATTCAGATAACAAGAGTGCTGTCTTTGAGGAAGCAAGAGCATGGAGAAAAATTTCCGGGGATTATGTGAGAAATCGCCAGTGGAATGATATAGAAGTCAATATTTTGTAATGAAAAGAGGAAGATATAAAAAAATGAAGATAGTAAAATTCTGATGAAATGTTTTATTGTATTGAGGGCGAATTTGATATTGAAGGTGATGGAGGAATTGTCATGGTAAAATATGTTTTATGTTTAGTGATTATATTATTATTGGTTGTTGATGCATTTATCTATTTTGACTTGAAGAAATATATTAAAACGCATGAGAATGAATTGGTAGAAAAACATATCAAAGGATTGTTAGGTAGAGCAGTTGCTATGACAGTTATACTTGTGTGTGTAGGCGTAATAGCGTTTATTCTTCAAATAATGTAATGCGAAACTTTCAGTAGTGCGCTCTGTTGATGTGTTGATTTTTCTGCGATATACTCCTTCAAAAAGGAGTGTGCTCTTATGGGTAGTGAAATCTATAACATTATCAATGATATGGCAGAGGTACTTCTGAGCGAGAGTGTGTTGTCTATGGAAAAGGAGATAAAGAGCGAAAAGCATACTTTGATGCAAAGACTAAAATTCATTTAATGAATTATATTGAATCAAGGACAGATAATAATAGTGCATTGTTTGTTTCTTTAAATAAGCCACATAATAGATATGCTATGGTAAATCAAAACAATGTGAAATTGTCACATAGAAAGTATATATCATAAATGTGCGTGTAATGACAATGTATTGACATGTAACAAAAAAGTGCTATGATAAAGAAAAAGTGAGGAGGTATGTTTTATGGATACAAATTTGAATGTTGCTATTGCACCAAAGGATTCAACCTTTCAAGTAAGAATAAATTCAGAAATCAAAAGAGCAGTTGAGGATATTTATGCAAAAACAGGAATGACATTGACAGATGCATTTAATATGTTTATTCAACAATCTTTAAATGTAGAAGGACTTCCTTTTATTGTTACAAAAAATAGCAAGGAAGCATTGAAGGAACAGGCAATTGCAATGCTTATGCTTGATTTAAAGCGAGCTGAGGAACGAGCTGACGCAGAAGGCTGGATTGATGCAGATGATTTAGAGCGGGAATTGGGGATAATTGATTGAAAAAGATAAAATATACGCCTGATGCAGCGGATAAATTGCGAGCATTAAAATCGGCAATATCGCAAGAATATGGTTTGAATAGTGCTAAAAAAATAGTTAAGAGCATAACGGATGCAATAAGAGGACTTTGTGATTATGAAGAAAAGGGACCTGAAGTATCGAAAATGTTTGACGTAGTGTCGGATTATCGAAACATATTTGTGTCTAAAAATTATGTGTTTTATAGGATCGAAGATAAGTATATTCGAATAATCAATCTTTATCACGAGAAAGAGGATTTTATGTGGCAGTTGTTTGGGGGTGATACCACGCCACAGGAGTCAATAGATTATTGGGATGAATAGAACAGAAGATTTGAATTTTCAATTACCTTAATTCATATGGAGAATGATGTAAATGACGAAAAAGAAAAAGAGAATAATGATTATTTCAATAGTAATTACTTTGGTCATCTTAAATGTTGCCGCTTTGTATGTAAATCTCAAGATATTTACTATCAAAAAGGTTTTTATGTCAGCACAACAAGAAGTGTATATTATGGGGACATTTCATACAGAACATTTTGAACGATATGCAAATTATTCAATAGAGGAAATGATAAATGCTATAAATAGTATTAAACCTGATGTTGTATTCATTGAAGCAAGAGAAAACAGTTTTACAGAATATGGAGTTGTGGATGGACCGATAGATATGAGCGTAGCTTATAGCTATTGTTTTGACAATAACATTCCTGTCGAAATGATTGACTATTGGGAAATTACTAATGATTCTAAAACTAATACAACTACGGATGAAAGAGATGACCACATTCATAATAACATTATGGAAAAGCTTGCTGATTATGAAAACAAAAGAATTCTGATTATATGTGGATTTGGGCATTTGAACGCTCAAACAGAACGATTGATTGAAGCGGGTGGTCAAAAACAGCATATTAGTCATAAAAGTGATTTGTTCAAAGGAGAAAATGAGGATTTTGTTTATCCGAGTATGTTATGTGATGTATGGGAAGAAAGAGTTCTTTTCTACGCACATACGGTTCCGCAGCTGGTTCAAGAAAATGATACCTTGAATGAAGAAACTAAAGCAAATTGGCCAGAGGATGTTGATGATTCTTTCTACAACTGGCAGATGGAATACTGCAAATTGTTCGAGGAAAATAATTTGTATATAGATTAGTCTACAAATATCAGTAAGACGGAGTGTTTAACTGAGAGACGAATTGAATTTGGAGGTATCATTATGAATATCTATGAAACATGTCCAACATTAGAAAACGAAAAGTTCATAATTAGATTGTTTCAAGATGGTGATTGTGATGATTTATTGAAAGTATATAGCGATAAAAATGCATTACCATTCTTTAATAGTGACAATTGCGATGGAGATAATTTCTATTATGCGACAAGAGAAAGAATGGCAGAGGCTATCGGTTTCTGGCATATGTCATACGAAAATGGTTGGTTCGTTAGACTTTCTATAATTGACAAGGCAATATCAAGTGTAATAGGAACCGTTGAATTGTGTTTGAGAGTGTCCGAAGATGAGTTTAACAATATGGGTATTTTAAGAGTTGATGTTAGAAGTGATTATGAACAAGCGAATCTATTGTATAATATTTTTTCGCTCATCACACCTAAACTTGAAGAAATGTTAGGATGTAAAGGTGCTCTTACAAAGGCTCCGATATATGCAGTAGAAAGAATTACAGCAATTCAGAAAGTTGGATTTTCTAAATCAGAGCATTTGTTAATCGGAAAAAATGGATATGCCTACGACGGATATTGGACAATTAATTAACACCGACAATTTCGATTGTAGGAACAAAAATTATTATTTGTATAAAGGAAAAGATAGTAATGGCTATACTATAAAAATCAGTTGATATTTTAAGAAAAACAACATATAATACATATATAGATATGAATCTGTTGCACGAAGTGCATTAATATTTGGGCTGACCGTAAGGTCCTGGTCCACTGGCTGGCGGGGATTTACCCCGCCATTTTTCTACATAAAGGGGCGGTTATATGAAGGAAATTCTAAAATCGTTACTTAAAATCACGATTCTATTTTTAAATTGTTACTATAAAGACGATATATTTTTAATTTTCGTAACAGGAAGCTCTGTGGTAGATATAATGTTATTTTTTAATGAAATTATGCAAGCTTAAAGTGTAAAAAGTGCGATATAATCTAATTATTAGGGAGAATATTATGGAGAAGGCGGCTATTTTACATTGTATGGAACAAAATAATAGTTTGGTGAATGGCAAAGAGAAGGGCTATGAAGTAAAAGTGTTATTAAAGGAGGGTGAAAATGTTGGAAAATAGGCAGAAGGGATTAAGACAGCTATTTTTTCCTATTTTTATAGAAGTTCTGTTTTTTATGCTGGTGGGAAGTATCGATACCCTGATGCTTTCTAGCGTAGGAGATGATAAGGTTGGTGCGGTTGGCGCGGCAAACACATACTTAAGCGTGTTTACAATCAGTTTTTCGGTCATATCAACCGGTGTTATGGCTGTAATGACGCAGTATATCGGGGCGGATAAAAATGGTGTGGCAAGACAGGCGAAAAATATCGGTGTAATATTCAATGGTATTGTGGGCGGTGTGTTGTCGCTGGTTTTACTGTTTTGGTCGGAACCGGTTTTGCAGGTGCTTGGTACGGCAGATAGTTTGCTTCCCTATGCGACGGTTTATATGCGTATTGTAGGCGGCACGTCAATATTGACGGCGTTGACACCGATTTTTACTTCGTATTTGAGAGCCTTTGGGTATACCAGGGAACCACTAATTACCAATGTTACGGCGAATGTGCTAAATATAATTTTGAACAGTGTTTTCCTGTTTGTATTGGATTATGGGGTAGCAGGCGTAGCGATGGCCACAGCTATTTCCAGAGGAGTAGGTCTTTTGTTTGCAATTATTATGTGTGTGAAAAAGATTAAGATTCCCAAGGAGGCAGAAAAAATCGGTGTAAGTACTGTTTGCAAAAACATCTTGCAGGTGGGTGTGCCTTCCGCGTTGGAGTCGGCTCTTTACAATGTTGCAATGGCAATTGTTATGAAGTTTTTGAATGAGATGAGTGAGGATGGTATTTATGTTACTGCGAAATCCTATGCTTCTCAGATAACAATGTTTTCTTATTGTGCAGGTGTTGCACTGTCAAATGCCAATGCGATTATTGTTGGCTGGAGAATTGGTGAAAAGCGATACGACGAATGTTATCGGGTTACCTTAAGGGCAGCAAAGCTGGGCGTGATAACGGCTGTGGTTGTGGCAGGTATCTTTGCACTGACAGGAAAATATGTTATGCGAATTTTTACGGACGACCCGAAGGTAATAGAATTGGTGGTTATTATTCTTATTGTAGATGTAGTGCTGGAAATCGGAAGAATCTGTAATATTGTGTTTGGTAGTGCGTTAAAAACAGCGGGTGATGCTACGTACACGGTATTTATTGCAGTTATTTTTATGTATTTATTTGCGGTTTTGGGTAGTTATATTTTAGGTATTAAGTTACAATGGTTTGTAGTGGGAAGCTGGATAGGGCTTGCCATGGACGAATGTATGCGTGCGATTTTGATGGGGATTCGTTGGAAGAGCCGTGTATGGGAACAGAAAGTACTGGTGAAATAGGATGTGAAGAAAAACTGGCAAAGGGTATGGGAAGATATAAAGAGAGAAGTAGTATGAGAATCATTAAAGCTGTTAAATAAAAACAGATGTTAACAAATTTAGGGATTATGGAGGCTATCAAGATGATAAAAAAGATATACAAAGACGATATTTCTACATTAAACTTATTTAATGAATTAACCAGAAACACTTTTGGTTTTGATTTTGTAGGCTGGCATGCGGCAGGTCATTTTGGAGATATGTATGTACCGCATGTGATGATGGATAAAGAAAAAGTGGTTTCAAATGTTTCTGTAAATCGTATGCAGTTTGATATAGGCGGAGCTATCAAGAATTATATACAGATTGGTACAGTTATGACAGATAAAGAGTACAGAGGGCATGGATTTAACAGGAAAATTATGGAGTCTATTATACAGGAATATATGGATAAAGTGGACGGAATTTATCTGTTTGGCAATGACAGTGTACTTAATTACTATCCAAAGTTTGGATTTGTTCCTTGTGAAGAATACGAATATTATTTCGCATATGAAAAGGAATGTGATGTAATTCCATATTCCATCGAAAAAGTGGATATGTCAGATGACACTCAGGCGAAGAATGTTTATGCAGTTATGGAGAGATATTTTGCTGAACCGGATGTACCAAATCAAAATGATGCAATGTATATGAGTGAAAATATCGGGTTATATCACTTTTGGATGGACTCGGAATATAGAGATAATATTTACTATTTGCCGGAATGTGGTGCATATGTTGTAGGTTCAGTCGATAATGACAAGTTGTATCTTTATCAGATTATCGGAAAAGAAAAGGTTGAGTTGGAAAGAGTAGCTAAGGCATTTTGTGATGGATTCTCCGAGGTGGTGTTGGGATATACACCGGTACATAAGGATGGACTTGGTGTAAGAAAACATAAAGAAGAGGATTGTACCTTGTTTATTTTTGGACAGGATTTAAGATGTGTGAGCGAAAATCGGATGATGTTTCCTGTTTTATCACATGCATAAATTGTGGTGCCGCTTTTGTATGCAGGCTATATAAATAAGAAGGGAGCTATGGAGAAGTGATGAATCAATGTTGTATGAATGGCGATAATGTATATATTATCAAAGAGTATGACCCGCAACCGAAAAATAAGGATGGTACGATACGGTGGTTTCTATATCGGTGGGATGATGGGAAGAAAGGAGTTCGCCGACTTGTGAAGTGCCAAGAATGCGGAAGTTATTATTTAGTGCAGGAATACCATTTGCACAAATTTTCCTCATATAAGGATGAGGTATTTGCTGATTGGTACAGCGTAGAAAATGAGCGGCAGGCTGATTACTGGAATCGTATTTATACCGGTATGCAGTTAGAACATGAAAAGGCACCGGCATGGAAAAGACAGTGGGATGAAAAGACTGGTGATAGAAAATGACTATGATTGCAATCCCAGAAAAAATCATTTATAATTTAGTATTATAGTAGTAAAGTACTAAACTTTATAAGCGATACATAGGAGGAGAAAGCAATGAGTGGGGGGCAAAACAAATCTTTAGTCTATACAAACGAAAAATGTCAAGGCTGCAATCGATGTATTTCTGTCTGTCCGGTTCTTACAGCAAATTATTCCGTGAAAAATATGGGGAAACAGCGGATTGAAGTGCATGGGGAAAACTGTATTAATTGTGGTGCATGTTTTGATGCATGTGAGCATCAGGCGCGAAGCTTTCAGGATGATACAGAGCGTTTTTTTGCGGATTTAAGAAAAGGGGAAAAGATATCTATTCTGCTTGCACCGGCATTTGCAGCAAATTATTCTAAAGAATACAAATCGGTACTGGGTGGCTTAAAATCGCTCGGGGTAAACCATATTCTCAGTGTTAGTTTTGGAGCGGATATTACAACGTGGGGCTATATTAATTACATTTCCAAGAACAAATTTCAGGGTGGAATTTCACAGCCCTGTCCTGCGGTAGTAAATTACATTGAGCATTATACGCCGGAATTGATACCGAAATTAGTTCCGATACAAAGCCCATTGATTTGTACTGCAATTTATGCAAAAAAATATATGAAGATTACAGATAAGCTGGCATTTATCAGTCCTTGTATTGCGAAAAAGTCAGAAATCAGCGATCCAAATACATATGGTTACGTTTCCTATAATCTGACATTTGAACATTTTATGGACTATGTCAGAAAGCATCAGATTATGGGCAAGGATGTCAAAGATGAAATCGACTATGGCTTAGGTTCAATTTATCCGATGCCGGGAGGTTTAAAAGAAAATGTGTACTGGTTCTGCGGGGAAGAAGTGTTTATTCGTCAGGTAGAAGGCGAGAAACATGCATATAAATTTTTACAGGACTATAAAGAGAGAATTGCAAAACATGCAGAGCTTCCTTTTATGGTAGATATTTTAAATTGTGATAAGGGATGTATCTATGGAACAGGAGTAGAACCGCAAAAAATAGCTTCGGAAGAGACCTACTACCAGCTGCAGGAGATTAAGAATAAATGTAAGAAAAATCGCTGTCTTCATCCATTTTCAAAACACCTTTCTCCGAAAATGCGGTTGTGGCTTTTGAATTTGAAATTCTCAAAGCTTGATTTAAAGGATTTTATTCGCAATTATACGAATAAATCAGATACAGTAACTGTTCGTACTCCGGGAGAAATGGAGTTAGAAAGCATCTTTAGAAGCATGAATAAGAGAAACAGAGCAGACCGTATGATTAATTGCGGAGCGTGTGGATACAGCAATTGTCAGGAGATGGCAACGGCAATTTATAACGGATGTAATACACCGGAAAATTGTATTCATTACATTAAAGATGAAATGCAGATGTTCTCTAGCAAAATTGAAGAACAGAATAGTAAAATTATCAGGAAAAATGAGGAAATTTCACAGTTTATTGCAGGGGATTTTGAAGCCCTTAACCGTTCTATTGATGAGATGCTTCGTGGAAACAGTATCAACGCAGAAGAAAGTACTGCAATTAGCGATACAATGGTAAAAATTTCGGAATTCTGTGATACCTTAAATGCTTCCTTTGAGGGAATTGAAAATCTGTTGCAGAGTTTAGAAAGTAATAATGAACATATTACAAGAACAGCAAGACAGACTCATCTTTTATCTTTAAATGCTGCTGTTGAGGCTTCTAGAAGCGGGGAAGCAGGAAGAGGATTTTCGGTTGTTGCAGAAGAGATTAGACATCTGGCTGAATCTAGTCATGCGATGGCAGATGAAAGCGATATGAACCGAACCGAAATTGTTAAGGCAATTCAAACCTTGATGGAAGAGACTGTAGAGTTAACACATGAGATTACAGGAATTAATGATCGACTTACGAATCTTGCTGCAAGTACAGAAGAAATCGTGGCGGAAGCGGATGTTGTGAAAAATATTTCAAATAATGTAAAAGATAAATTAGAGGAATTAAACAGAAACGAAATTGTTTCTTAGGAAATAAAAGTTTGACACTATCGGATGGTTAAGATAAAATTGAAAGCAAATGCTTGCAAGCGGGAGTGTACCGTTTGACGCATGGGAATGAAATGATTTAGGAGGAAAGAGTTATGAAAAAACAAAAGATACTATTTTTCTGTCTTGCAGCAGCTTTCATGTCAATAACAGCAGGGTGTGATGCGAAGGAAGTTTTTCAGACAGCTTTATCAGAGATGTCTTCAGAGCAGACAGCTTCAGAAGAGACGGTTTCAGAAGAGGTATCTTCGGAAGAGGAATTAACAAAAACGCAGGCATTGAAGGAGCAGGAAGATGCAGCGATAGCTTCAGAACTTTACAATACCTATATTGAAGTTAATAACACAATGGTAGGACGTTTTGGTGACGTATTAACAAGTTATTTTAAGTATGTTGAGGTACAGGAAGAATTTGTTTTGCTGGATGAGGATTACTGGTGTCTCTCAAACATCAGTACCTTTTATGAATCCATGGATCGCGCTTATGAACTGGCAAATCAGAAAACCCAAAAGGACGAACTTGATGAGGCATATCTGGAACTTTATCCGGTTATGAGAGAATTGTCTTCTACGCTGGATGAAGTATATCAGTACACTGATTTGAAATCTTACGTCGATGATGATTATGCAAAAGGAAAAGAGTATCATGCGATTATCTGGAAGGATTATACACAGTATGAGACCTTAAGTGCTGCCTTTATTGAACAGCTTTCTTCGGTTGCTTACGAAAAACGTATGGAAGATATGCAAAGTTTGAAAGAAGCAGGCTATGAGGGAACCTATTCTGTTATGAAGCTGATTACCACGGCGCAGGAGATTCAGGATGCAATTTATGCACAGGGAATTGATGATTCACGTCTTATTGAGTTAGATATTGAGGCTCTGCAACCATTGTATGATCAGTATGTGGAAGAAGTACAGATTTGTCTGGAATATCTGGCGGATGAAAATGCAATGGCAGAAGAGGGATTCCCTACAAATTCTTCATATTATTCATTTTTTGAGGACGCAGTAGGAAAATCTAAGCTGGCATTGACTGAATTATTCCAGCGAGTCGAAAAACAGGACCCTGTGGATGAGTTCTATTTAGATTCTTACTTCCCGGATGATGGAACTATTGCAAATTTTGATGATACGGTTTCAGATATAATTAGTAATTATAATAGTATGTTAGGCTATTAAATGAGAGGCATTTAAAGAAAGTAAATAACGATGCTATGAATAAAAAAGCAGAATTTACAAAGGCAATGAAAAAAACACATACTATTTTAATGCCGGAAATGTTAGGTTATCACAATGATTTCCTAAAAGCTGCATTTGCCCGTGCCGGTTATCATTTGGAAGTTATGAGTGAGGAAACGCGGCTGGCGGATATCTCTCTGCCATATATAAGTGGAGATTACTGTCTGCCGGCGGTACTCATTTTAGGACAGATGTTGGCAACGGTGAAATCCGGAAAATGGGATGTGAAAAAAATTGCATTTATTGAGCCACAGACAGGCGGTGCATGTCGGGCGGGAAACTATTATTTTTCAATGATAGACAGCTTAGAGAAAGCGGGATATGGAGAGATACCTGTTATTTCATTGAATGCATTTGGCGAGGAAAAGCATGAGGGCTTTACGATTACCCCTTCCCTTATATTTGGAGCGGCGGCAGCTTGCTGCTACGGAGATTTGTTAATGACATTGCAACAACAGGTGCGTCCCTATGAGAAAGAACAAGGCGCGGTGGATGCCTGTTGTGAATATTGGAAGCAACAGCTGGTTTCTGATATTGAATCAGGAAGGAAATTATCCCGTAGAGACAGAAAGAAAAGATACGAGGAAATCGTAGACAGCTTTTCTAGAATTGAAATCAAAAAGGAAAAGCACATAAAAGTAGGGGTTACCGGCGAGATATATATCAAATTTTCTAAAATTGGAAATGAACATCTGGAAGAATTTTTACAAAGTCAGGGGTGTGATTATCATTTCAATGGATTTGTAAACTACCTGATTTATATTGTTGACAGTGAAAAAGAAAATCAACGCTTAAATGGTACATCCGGTGCTGTTTTAAAAATGATAGAAGTGCTGCTTAAATATCTAAAAAAAGTACATAAGGACATGAATGATGCATTGCAAAACAAGGGATTTTTGGCGGATGCAGATTTTGACAGACTTGAACAGCTTGCAAAACCTGTAATTACGAAGGGCTGCAATGTAGGCGATGGCTGGCTTATAGCAGCGGAGGTGGCGGATTTGATTGAAAAAGGATACGATCATATTTTGATTGTGCATCCGTTTGGATGTCTTGTCAGTCATGTTTGTGAGCGCGGAATTTTGAAAAAACTTCGTGCCCTATATCCCACTGTAAGCATTCAGACAATTGAATATGACTATGATTCTGCAAAAACTTTAAGAGAAAGCAGGTTGCTGTTGGGAATCAGTGAGTAAAAAGGGCTGTAAAAAACAGCCCTTTTTATGTTATAAGAAAGTGCTCATACGTAGTGTATGTCGGAGGAAAACGCGAAGCGTTTTTTGAAGCGTCGCGCGGCGACACTTTTTTACTCTATAGGAAAGAACGTGTTACATTAAAGTATGAAAGTGATGATTACTATAGAGCAAAAACGCTCCGCGAGGATGCGCATAACGCGCGAATGGTAGATGTCACTGCGTGACCGCGCGTTAGCGCGAGAATCTCGCAAGCGAGATTCTTTTTTATGTGTCCTTTATACGAAGTGCAGAAAAATATCTATTCCATAGTTAATGAAATATGATACAATACCATAGTAATATTTGAAAAAAATATACTTTCGGAAAAGAGGATAGTAATGAAAAAACGTGTAATAAAAATAATCGCAGTATTAGCTGTTGTTGGAGTAGTCTGCGGTGTGGGGTATTATTATAGAAGTCAGATTGCAGGTTTCATTTCTTCTCTGCAGGCAGGAGGAGTAGAAGATAAAGTTTATGTTGAAACATTGTCAGCAGTAATGGGATACGCAACCGGCGATACCAGTCGTTATAATGGTATTGTAGAAGCCAATGGAGCATATGAAATTACAATCGATTCCTCAAGAAGCATAGGAGAGGTTTTGGTGCAGGTAGGAGATTCCGTTGCAGAGGGGCAGGAAGTGGCCAAGTATGATACTGGTGAAATCGAGCTTCAGTTACAGTTAGCAGAGCTTGAATTAGAAAGCATCAATAACGAAATTGACAGCTACAAAAAAGAAATTGAAGATTTAAATACACAGATAAGCACAATTACAAACGAGGATGATAAATATTCTTATGAAATGGATATTAAATCCATTGAAAATTCTATTTTACAAATTGAGCTGGATTTGGCAAGCAAGCAGATAGAAGTGGATAATTATAAAAAACAGATAGAGGATTCGATAGTTATCAGCAAGTATTCCGGTGTTGTGAAGGAAATTAATGAAAATGGTTATGACAGCAATGGAGATACTGCTGCGTTTATGAAAATCATGCAGTCTGGACAATATCATGTAAAAGGAAATATTGACGAACAGAATGTTTGGATGCTGCAGGAGGGGCAACAGGTAATTATCCGTTCGAGAGTAGATAGCACGAAAACATGGATTGGAAAAGTAACAAAGCTTGATACGAATACTATCTGGACAGATGAATCGGAGGCTTCTTATTCAGATGAAACCGGTGAAACCAGTACAAAATATCCTTTTTATATTGAACTTGATTCGGCAGAAGGATTGCTTTTAGGACAGCATGTCTATATTGAAATGGACGAAGGACAGGAAGAGGAACAAAAGGGAATCTGGCTTTACAGTGAGTATATCATGCAGGAAGAGAGTAATTCCTACGTCTGGGTTGCAGATGAAAACATGCATTTGGAGAAGCGTTTGGTGGAACTGGGCGAATATGATGAGGAGTTGGATGAGTATGAAATCCTTTCCGGTTTAGGTGAAAAAGATTATATCGCATGGAATCAGGCAGGCTTAAAGGAAGGTATGACTGCTGTTACAAATATTGACGAAGTTGACTATGATTCGCCACTGTATAATATTGAAACAACAGAAGAAGCATGGGGCGAGGAATATGACGAAGAAGTCTATGATGACGAAGAAGTCTATGATGACGAAGAAGTCTATGATGACGAAGAAGTCTATGATGAAGAAGAAATCTATGATGATGAAGAATCATAAGATGTGACAGAATCGGAGGAAGAGGAATGATTCTGAATTTGCAGAATGTTTATAAGGATTATAATCAGGACAAGCTGGTCGTGCCGGTATTAAAGGATGTCAGTCTTTGTGTGGAAGAAGGTGAATACGTTGCAATTATGGGGCCTTCCGGTTCAGGAAAAACGACTTTAATGAATATTATTGGATGCTTGGATAAACCGACCAGTGGCAATTACGAGTTTGCCGGTGAAGATATTTTAAAATTAAAAGATAAAGAATTAGCAGATTTGCGTTTGAAAAGCATTGGTTTTGTTTTTCAAAGTTTTTATCTGATGGCAAGAGAAACAGCGGTGGAAAATGTATCCCTTCCGTTAAGCTACGCAGGTGTGAAGAAAAAAGAGCGCAAAGAGCGCGCAATCCATGCATTAGAGAGGGTTGGATTAGGTGATCGTATCAATTTTAAATCCACACAGCTTTCCGGTGGACAGAAGCAGAGAGTAGCCATTGCAAGGGCAATGGTAAACAATCCAAAGCTTTTACTGGCAGATGAGCCGACCGGAGCGTTGGACTCGAAATCAGGCGAGCAGATTATGGAGCTTTTTCAGAAATTAAATGATGAAGGTGTTACCATCGTTATGATTACCCATGATCCTAAAATTGCAGCACATGCAAAACGGGTTGTACAGATTATTGATGGTGTTATCTCAGAGGGAGAGGAGGCAACATCATGAAGTTAAAAAAAATATTAACACTCTTTATATCCCTGTTCATTGTCTGTGGTGGGACTGTAGGTGGAATAAGCGTTTATAAAAATTACCAGAAAGAAAAAACAATTGCAGGTGTTGTTTCTGTATCAGAAATCTGCTGGGAATATTCCGGTGAAGCAGAAACAAGCTATGGCATGCTTACAAACGATTCGGCACAGGAAATATATTTGGATGACCCGGGAAAGGTAGAGACTGTATATGTAGAAAAAGGTGCCGCTGTTGCCGTTGGAGATGCACTTTTAAAATACGATACGTCTGAGGTAGAATCAGAAATACAGGGAAAAGAGATAGAGCTTGAAGCAGTCAAAACAGAATTGGAAAAAGCAAAACACGAGTTAGAGGTTTTGCGGCAGACAACGCCGGTAAATAAAGAACGACCGGAAATTGATGATTCTTTTTGGGCAGATGAAGAGACAGAACAAATTGAAGAAGAGATACTGGAGGACGAAGCAGAGGACATTCTTCCGCAAAAAGATGAAAAGGATGAGCGAATCTATAATTATCTGACGGATGAAGCGGTTCCTTACAATGCAAATGAAGCAGATGGTTCGTCAGAAAATCCATACATTTTTTATGTAAATAAGGATGCTTATGCTTATGGAAGTTTTTACAATGCTCTTCGCAGAGGAGATGAGGAAACAGGAAAATATTTCATTATAGCAGTCTGTGAAAAGGATGAAAATGGAAAAATGGTTTTTGGACCGGACGCAAAGAAGTTAAATGAGGTAGAGCAGCTTATTAAAGCGGAGAAAGACACATTAAGTGAACAGGAAATTCAAAAAATGCGTGCAGAAGCAATAGATAATTTAGTACCTCAGCTGGATGCAACAGTTGCGAAGAATGAACTGTTTTTAAATGGAAGTGCTTTGCCAACAGAATATGATGACGATAGAAGATGGTATATTTTTTCAGGAGAAGAAGTAGAAGAAGGAAGCTTGGAAGAATGGATTGAAACAGTAGAAGAGGTAGAGGAATGGGAAGAGCCGGAAGGCTATAGTGCCGAAGAACTTGCGGAGGCTATTAACGAAAAAGAAAAAGAAATTAAAAAATTAGACATCGAGCGAAGAAGGCTGGATCTTACCTTAAATTCATTAAAAGAGGCAACTGAGGAAGGAATTGTCTATGCCAAAGTAGATGGATTTGTGAAATCCGTAGGAGATTTGAGTACTGATTCAGGCACTGGTGATGTGTTTATGGTAGTAACAGAAGATGAAGGTTTGTATGTAAGCGGAACGGTTAGTGAGTTACTGTTAGAACGCGTAAAGCCCGGGACTGTGGTTACAGCTAATTCCTGGGAAACAGGCTGTACCTTTGAAGCTGTAGTAACAGAAGTTGCAGATTATCCAACCAATGAAAATGACTGGATGGAAGGAAATCCAAATGTTTCCTATTATCAGTACACTGCATTTGTTGAGGACAGTTCTGAACTGAAAAATGGAGAGTATGTAGATTTATTGATTCAGACTGAGCCGGAAGAATCATTGTATATCGAAAAGGCTTATGTGCGTCAGGAAGATGGAAAGTCCTATGTAATGATTGCGGATGAGAACGGACGCCTGAAAAAGCAGTATGTCATTACCGGTAAAACAATTTATGATGGTTCTGCAATCGAGATAAAAGCCGGTTTGTCAGAAACGGATATGATTGCGTTCCCATATGGAGATGGTGCGGTAGAAGGCGCACAGACAACAGAAGAAGAGGAATTGTATTATTAGGGAGGAATGAAATGTTTGAAAATATAAGATTATCCTTTCAGGGAATCTGGTCTCATAAAATGCGTTCCTTTCTGACAATGCTTGGAATTATTATTGGAATTGCCGCAATTATTGCGATTGTTTCAACAATTAAAGGAACAAATGAGCAGATAAAAGAAAACCTGATTGGTTCAGGAGAAAATAATGTAGAAGTATCACTTTTTCAGGGAGAATGGGAATATGAAATGGACTATAGTGGGATTCCTGAAGGTGTACCATTAATTACAGAGGAAATCATCAAGGAAATAAAAGACATTGATCATATAGAAAATGTTTCCTGTTATTTAAGCAGACAGGCATATGGAAGTGTATATTATTTAAATACGGAACTTTCCGGCGGTGACATCAAAGGTGTAGACATTAATTATTTTAGCGTCTGTGATTATGTGATGAAAATGGGCCGTGGATTTACCGAGGCAGATTTTGCGGAATACCGTAAGGTTGTGATATTAGATGCTGATTCCGCAGGCGCACTTTTTGCAGGAGAGAATCCAATCGGTAAAACAGTGGAAATAAAAAAAGAACCCTATACTGTCATCGGTGTTGTTACCAAGACAAAGGTGTTTGAACCTGTTATTAACTCGGTGGATGATTATTATACCTATGCAGAGGAGTCTGTGGGATCAATTTATGTGCCGAATACGACATGGCCGATTATTTTCCAGTATGATGAACCACAGAATGTAATTTTACAAATTGACAGCACTGACAATATGACAGTCGCAGGAAAAGCATGTGCAAATGTTTTGAATACATATCTTACTCCAAAAGACGAGACAATTAAATACAAGGCAAAGGATTTGTTAGAACAGGCACAGCAGATACAGGAACTTAGCAGCTCAACCAACACTATGTTGATTTGGATTGCCGGAATTTCCTTAATTGTCGGCGGTATAGGTGTAATGAATATTATGCTGGTATCCGTTACAGAACGTACGCAGGAAATTGGGTTAAAGAAAGCAATTGGTGCGCGTCGTTCAAAAATATTAGGACAGTTTCTTACAGAAGCAGCTGTTTTAACAAGCTTAGGTGGTGTTGTTGGAGTTCTTGCGGGAATGATATTAGCAAAAATGATATCATATATTACAGCAATGCCGGTGGCAATCAGCATACCTGCCGCAGTGGGAGCAGTCGTTTTTTCTATGGCGATAGGAATTGTATTTGGTATGCTGCCATCGGTGAAGGCTGCAAACCTGAATCCAATTGATGCTCTACGTCATGAGTAACAGATAGTATGGCAGAAAAGCCGGATGTTGAAAAGGAAAAATATGAAGCCAAAACAGGGAAAAAGCATCAATGAAACAAATAGAAGTGTTCTTGTGCAGGGTGGCACAGGAAAAAATATTCTTACCATTTTAAAAGAAAAAAATAAATATCTGGATGCTCCCTGTAATGGAAACGGAAGCTGTGGAAAATGTAAGGTACAGCTATTAGAAGGGGGCACAGAGCCGACAGAACAGGAAAAACGCTTACTGACAAAAGAGGAGTTGGCAGATGGAGTGCGCCTTGCATGTTTGACCATACCATCAAAGGATTGCGTACTTTTGATTCCGGAAGACTCTGAGGAAATACTTACGGGTAGCAGGATGACGGGGTTTTCTGAAAACTCATGTTTTACATCGTCAACCGCAACTGCAGACCTTGGAATTGCAATTGATCTTGGAACAACCACGATTGCAGCAGTACTTGTGGAACTCTCCACCGGAAAAAATATTGCGGAAGCAACAGGTGTCAACCATCAGAGAGCCTATGGAGCAGATGTAATATCACGAATCAAAGCTGCTGTAGAGGGAAATGGAAAAAAGCTGCAGCAAATTGTACAGGATGATTTGATAGAAATTATGAATCATTTATTGGCAGAGACCAAAGTAGAGAAAACATCTGTAAAAAATATTGCAATTGCAGCAAATACCACCATGTGTCATTTGCTTTTAGGTTATCCTTGCGATACTTTAGATAAGGCACCTTTTGAACCGGTGGATATCCTCCTACAAAAAAGAAGCTGTATGGAAGTTTTTGGAACAGAGGATTTTCAGGCAGAAGTAACTATCCTGCCGGGAATTTCAGCATTCGTGGGAGCTGATATTGTAGCAGGAATTTTTGCATGCGAAATGCAGGAAAAAGAAGAGTATTCACTATTTTTAGATATTGGAACAAATGGTGAAATGGCGGTTGGAAATAAAAATGAATTGTTTGTTACATCAACTGCTGCCGGTCCTGCATTTGAAGGTGGAAATCTTTCCTGTGGTGTGGCAAGTGTGCCCGGTGCCATAGATAAAGTGGAAATCTGTTTTCCGTATACTAAAGTCCATACTTTAAAGGATGCACCGGCCATAGGAATCTGTGGTACGGGTGTGATTGAAGCAATCTATGAACTAAAACGTAACAGAATTCTTGATGAAAACGGGACTCTGGTAGATCGTTTTTTGGAAGACGGATACCCTGTCGTAGAACAGAAGCTTTATTTAAAACAGCAGGATATACGGGAATTTCAGATGGCAAAATCGGCAGTGCGTGCCGGAATGGAACGTCTTTTAGAATGGGCCGGCATCTCAAAGAAATCATTGAAAAATATTTATGTGGCAGGTAGCTTTGGATGTCATATTCCGGTGGAAAAAGCAGTTGGAATCGGACTTTTGCCTGAGGAATTTAAAGAACGTGTACAACCGGTGGGAAATACCGCGTTAGAGGGGGCAAGGCAGTATTTATTACATCAGAAACACGATAAATTAGATAAGATTGTTTCTTTGGCAAAAGAAATAAAACTTGCAACAGATAAAGATTTTCAGGAAAAATTTTTAGAATATTTAAATTTTTAATACAGCAAAATTGACAAAAAGTAAGTAGGAATTTCGTACCAGATATTGAAATTGCTTTACAACTTTGATATATTGAAGTAAGAATGGGTTTGATATGCTCAATAAAAAGAGGTAGGATGCAATGACGAAAAGGAATACCATACTGATTGTTGATGATGCAGAATTAAATAGATTAACACTTAAAAGGATATTAGGTGTATCTTATGAGATATTAGAAGCCGCTGATGGAAAAGAGGCATTAGAGGTTTTAGAGCAGAATCTGGATCAGATTTCTGCCATTATTCTGGATTTAATTATGCCGGGGTTCAGTGGATATGATTTCATGAACAAGTATCATGTTTCCGCAAAATACAGTGAAATACCGGTAATTATTGCAACTGCGGATAGTAGTCCAAAGACGGAGCAGGCATGCCTGGAACTGGGGGCATGGGATTTTATCAGCAAACCATATAATTCGGGAATTATTTCTTGTCGAATTAAGAATGCAATTGAACGAAGTCAGTTGCAGATTAGCAAGGAACTAAAATATCGTGCAGAATTTGACCTGACTACGGATTTATACAATAAAGAAAAGTTCTTTCAGGTAACGAGAGAGATGCTGGATGAATTTCCCCAAGAAAAATATGTAGTATACTCTCTTGATGTCCAGAGATTTAAAGTAATCAATGCTTTTTTTGGTGAGGAAGAAGGAGAAAAACTTTTAAGATTTTTGGCAGAATATTTGAAAAAGTATGCAAAAGAACAGGAACATATTACCTACGGACGAATTGAGGGTGATATTTTCTGTATCTGTACTTCCTTCAATAGAAAAAAAGAAATCAATACTTTTATTGAACGCATGAGAGCGCTGCTCAGTAACTATCCATTGGAATTTGATATTGTTATTGCAATAGGTATTTATTTTCTTGATGATATTACACAGCCAATTAACGATATGTATACGAAGGCTAATCTTGCAACAAGACAGTGCAAAGGAAATTATATCAAAAGGCATGCTTATTATACCGAAGAAATGGGCGAAGCAATTTTTAAAGAACAAAAAATTGCAAACAGCATGAAGCATGCATTAGAAAGTGAGCAATTTGTTATTTATTTACAGCCGAAATATGGTCTTCAGTCCAATAGTTTAGATGGGGCAGAGGTATTGGTGCGTTGGTTAGATCCGGAAAAAGGAATGATTTCACCGGGAGAATTTATTCCGGTATTTGAACGAAACGGCTTTATTATAAAGCTGGATTACTATATTTGGGAGAAAACCTGTGAGTTGATTCGCAAATGGTTAGATGAAGGGAAAACACCATTTCCTCTTTCTGTAAATATTTCCAGAGTCAGCTTATATAATCCAAATCTTGTTAATATCATCTGTGGTCTTGTTGAAAAATACCATATTCCACCAAGACTTTTACAACTGGAATTGACAGAAAGTGCATATACAAGTAATCCGAAAACCATTAAGGATATGATGACAGAATTTCAAAGAAGAGGTTTTTCGATTCTGATGGACGATTTTGGGAGCGGTTATTCATCCTTAAATGTGTTGAAAGATATTGCGGTAGATATTTTAAAAATCGATATGAAATTTCTTTCTGACACAGATACAGCAGGGCGTGGAGAAAATATTCTTGCGTCTGTTGTTCGTATGGCAAAGTGGCTGAATATGCCTGTTGTAGCAGAAGGAGTAGAGCGGAAAGAGCAGGTATTGTTTTTACGCAGTATTGGTTGTGAATTTGTGCAGGGATACTATTTTGCAAGACCAATGACAATTGGGAATTATGAAAAAATTGCATTTTCTGAGGACACACATTTTGTGGAGAAGGATGATTCAGACGAAGGAAGTACAGATGCTCTTTGGACATCTACGTCACAGATGGAGATTCTTTTTTCCAATATGCTGCAGGCAGTTGCTGTTTATGAATATAAAGATAATCATGTAGAAATCATTCGTGTAAACGATGCATATTATGATTTGTTCGGTTATAGCGATGTAGACCATTTGC
>X314_Red_Deer__coassemble_42_pt1 | contig 25996 bp, 33 predicted proteins | sample X314_Red_Deer__metabat2_high_PE_002 | metagenome-assembled genome bin X314_Red_Deer
GAGATGCAGCGAAGCGGAATCGAGCGTGCACGTCGAAGAGAGACGTGCATCAAGCAGGGCGAATGCCTAATATATTTTAAAGGTTATATCTAGATAGAGAAAGGATCACAGGTTATGAAAATCATTAAAAGAAGTGGGATGGAAGATATTTTTGATATCTGCAAAATCGAGGCAGCAATTCGAAAAGCCAATGAAAGTGTTATCGATTATGAAAAGCTGGAAGAGAAGCAGATTCAGGAGATTCTTAATAATGTAGAAAAAGCCTGTGAAAATATGAAACGCTCACCAAGCGTAGAAGAGATTCAGGATATGGTAGAAAATCAGATCATGAATCAGCGTGCATTTAACGTAGCACGTAACTACATTACATATCGTTACAAAAGAGCACTGGTTCGTAAATCAAACTCCACAGATGAGCAGATTTTAAGTCTGTTAGAGTGTAATAACGAGGAAGTAAAACAGGAAAATTCAAACAAAAATCCGACAGTCAACAGCGTTCAGCGTGACTATATGGCGGGTGAGGTCAGCAAGGATATTACAAAAAGATTTTTATTAGATGAGGATATTGTAGAAGCACATGAGAAGGGAATTATTCATTTCCATGATGCAGATTATTTTGCGCAGCATATGCACAACTGCTGTCTGGTAAACTTAGAGGATATGCTTCAGAACGGAACAGTTATCAGCGAGACTATGATTGACCGTCCAAAGAGCTTTTCTACTGCCTGTAACATTGCAACGCAGGCAATTGCGCAGATTGCAAGCTCACAGTATGGCGGACAGAGTATTTCTTTATCTCATCTTGCTCCATTTGTGCAGGTAAGCCGTGAAAAATTCCGTAAGCAGGTTTATGAAGAATTAAGTGCGGCAGGAATTGAGCCAACGGAAGAAAGAGTAAATCAGATTGCTGAGCTTCGTGTAAAAGAAGAAATTAATCGTGGTGTCCAGATGATTCAGTATCAGGTCATTACATTAATGACAACAAATGGACAGGCACCATTTATTACCGTATTTATGTATTTAAATGAAGTACCGGAAGGACAGCTTCGTGATGATCTTGCAGCAATTATTGAAGAAATGCTTCATCAGCGTATTTTAGGTGTAAAAAATGAAAACGGGGTTTATATTACACCGGCATTTCCAAAGCTGATTTATGTATTAGAAGAAGACAATATCAGAGAAGGCTCTAAATATTGGCATTTAACAAAACTCGCGGCAGAGTGTACTGCGAAACGCATGGTTCCTGATTATATTTCAGAAAAAATCATGAAAAAATTAAAACAGGGTAACTGTTATACTTGTATGGGATGTCGTTCTTTCCTGACAGTGTACAAAGATGAAGACGATAAATTTAAATTCTACGGAAGATTTAATCAGGGGGTTGTCACCTTGAATCTGGTAGATGTGGCATGCTCATCCGGTAGAGATTTGGACAAATTCTGGAAAATCATGGATGAACGTCTGGAATTATGCTATCGTGCATTAATGGCGAGACATGAGCGTTTAAAAGGAACACCATCTGATGTAGCACCAATTCTTTGGCAGAACGGTGCACTTGCACGTTTGAAAAAGGGCGAGCCAATTGACAAACTGTTATATAACGGATATTCTACAATTTCCTTGGGTTATGCAGGACTTTGTGAATGTACCAGATATATGAAAGGTGTATCTCATACAGACCCATCAGGAACACCTTTTGCATTAGAAGTAATGCGTTATTTGAATGATGCCTGTGCAAAATGGAAAGAGGAACATAACATAGACTTCAGTTTATATGGAACACCATTAGAGTCTACCACATATAAATTTGCAAAATGCCTGCAGAAACGTTTTGGCAGCATTGAAGGTGTTACAGACAAAAACTATATTACAAATAGTTATCATGTGCATGTAACAGAAGAAATGAATGCGTTCGATAAGCTGAAATTTGAATCACAGTTTCAGGAGTTGTCTCCGGGTGGTGCAATCAGCTATGTCGAAGTTCCAAATATGCAGAACAATTTAGATGCAGTACTTTCTGTAATGCAGTACATTTATGATAACATTATGTATGCAGAGTTAAATACAAAGAGTGATTACTGTCAGGAATGTGGTTACTCCGGAGAAATTCAAATTGTGAACGATAAGGATGGCAAGCTTGTTTGGGAATGTCCAAATTGTGGTAACCGTGATCAGAATAAAATGAGTGTTGCAAGACGTACCTGCGGATATATCGGAACACAGTTCTGGAATCAGGGAAGAACACAGGAAATTAAAGAGCGTGTATTGCATTTATAAGATAAAAATACAAACGCAGTAATTATGAACAAGGAGCTGTTGAAAATTATTTTTCGACAGCTTTTTTACTCTATAGGAAAGACCGTGTTACATTAAAGTATGAAAGTGATGATTCCTATAGAGCAAAAACGCTCCGCGAGGATGCGCATAACGCGCGAATGGTAGATGTCACTGCGTGACCGCGCGTTAGCGCGAGAATCTCGCAAGCGAGATTCTTTTTTATGGGATAGGAAATAGCTCGTACGTGGTGTGTGTCGAAAGCGTCGCACGGCGACGCTTTGTTCGTCATTTTGAAGGGGAGAACACAATGAATTATGCAAATATAAAGTCTTTTTCAATAGAAAATGGTTCAGGTGTGAGAGTGTCACTTTTTGTGTCAGGCTGCAGACATCACTGCAAAGGGTGCTTCAATGAAGAAACATGGGATTTTAACTATGGACAACTTTTTACAAAAGAAACAGAAGACGAAATTATTGAAGCAATGCGTCCTGATTATATGGCAGGGCTGACATTGCTTGGCGGGGATCCTGCGGAACCGGAACATCAGGCGGCACTTCTTCCATTATTAAGACGTGTGAAAAAAGAGCTGCCTGGAAAAACAGTTTGGACATATACAGGGTATCTGTATGAGGATTTTCTTCCGGGTGGAAGGGCCTGTTGTGATGCGACAGAAGAGTATTTGGCATTATGTGATATTATGGTGGATGGCCCATTTATTCTTGAAAAGAAAAATATACAGTTAAGGTTCAGAGGTTCGGAAAACCAAAGAATTATTGATCTTGCGAAGACAAAAGAACAGAAAAAAGTAGTGCTATGGGAATTAAATGAATAACAGTGCAGAGCACTTTACAAGAATCGACAATTCATGCTACAATACAATTCGTGAAAATTTTAGAAACACAAGTGAAAAAGGGGAAAGATTCACTTTGAAAGTTTTTGTGAACATAAGCCTCGGTAAGTGGTCGTATGGAGGGAAAATATGAAAAAGTCATGGAACAAAGTGGCTGCCGTTGTTTGTTATATACTAGGTATTATAGGATGGATTTATTTTGGTGCGTGGATGATTTTAACAAAACCAATAAAAGGATTAGTTCTGGCGTATATGGCAGGACATCTTACAATTGGTAAGCTGTTAGCTGCCGGAGTGCAGGGATTTTTATATTTAACCTTTGCAGGTGCAGTGTGGTGTGTGGGATATATTTTGAGTAATCGTTTTAAAGGGAAATAAATAAAAGACTGTTCTATTGCGTGAATAGTTATAGGAAGGGCGGCACACAAAAAGTGTCGCTCTTTTTACTCTATAGGAAATACCTTGTACGTGGTGGGTGTCGGAAGCGTCGCACGGCGACGCTTTGTTTCAGGATTAGAGGAGAATAAGAAAATGATTTTAAGAGTGCCGTCATATTACAAAGAGTTTCGTTGTATAGCTGATAAATGCAAGGACAGCTGTTGTATTGGCTGGGAAATTGATATTGATGAGGACACGTTTGATTATTACAAAAGTGTAGACGGAGCAATCGGAGAACGTCTCAAAAAACATATGACAGTCGAGGATGGAGTGAATAGCTTTGCTTTAAAGGAAAATGGCTGGTGTCCATTTTTAAATGAGAAAAAACTATGCGATATTTGTATTTGTTTGGGAGAAGAAGCTTTAAGCGAGGTCTGTACAGAATATCCCAGATTTACCGTAGAATATGAAAATATCATGGAAAAAGCATTGTGTCTTTCATGTGAGGAGGTTGGAAGGATTGTGTTTTCTAATGAAGAGAAAATGACCTTCGAGGAGCATGAACTTGTAGAAGATTATGAGGGAAATGAGGAATTTTCAGAGGAATATGAGGAAGGTGTTTTAGAAGAAGCAGATGACGAATGGGAAGAAATATCTGAGGAATTCCGGGGAAAATTAGAAGAAGTCAGAGACCATGCAATTGCTATTTTACAGAATCGGGAAAAAACAATACAAGAGCGGGTGAAAGAGTATCTTTTGTATTGTGCGAAGGAACAGGGGATTTTAGTACAGGAGCAGGAGAAAATATCTGAGAAAAAGAAAGATTATGAAGCTTTTTTACAACGAATGGAAGCTTATGAAGAAATGGAAGTATTAGATAATGAGTGGGCAGATACGAAGCAGAAACTGTACTCCTTTTTTCAAAAAAATGAGTACAGGGACGCTTTGTGGGAATTTCAGAAAGCAATGGAGGGCAGGAAATACGAATATGAGCATCTGCTTGTATATTTTACCTTCCGTTATTTTATGAAAGCATGGTATGATGGAAATGTGCTTTCAAAGGCGCAGCTTGCAGTGATAAGTTATCTTGTCATTCGCGATATGGATGTGGTGCGTTATTTTGAAAAAGGAAAACAATTCACATTGAGCGACAGAATTGATACTGTGCGTATTTATGCAAAGGAAGTAGAGCATTCAGAATACAATCTGGAACTTTTAGAGGAAGAGTTTTCCTTTGAAACAGTTTTTCATGTAGAGGGACTTTTACAACAGATATAGAGGGAGAAGATAATGTATTTCGAAGAGGATAAAGGGTTTGAGGATGCCAGACTCGAAGAGGCAAGGCGTAAAAGAATAGCGGCAAGGCGGGAAAAACAGAGAAGAAGGCGCAGACAGCAGATTGTCATACGAATTATTTTGTTTGCATCAATGATGATACTTTTGGCTCTAACGGTGCTTTTGCTTCGCAACAAGCTTGAAAACGAAGAAATTCCGGTGGTAGAAATACCGGAGAAAATAAAATATATAGAAACTGCACCGGATATGAGCGTGGAATTAATAGATATCAATGAGTATTCAAGACCGGGGACAGCATTGGACGAGGTGAATGGAGTGGTTGTGCATTATACGGGAAATCCCGGAACTACCGCAGCCCAGAATCGCAGTTATTTTCAAAATCTGTCTGAAACGGGCGAAGCATATGCAAGCAGTCATTTTGTGATTGGAATTGAAGGAGAGATTATCCAGTGTGTGCCATGTAATGAAATTGCCTATGCTTCGAATGACAGAAACAGTGACACGATTTCCATAGAATGCTGTATTCCTGATGATACCGGAAAATTTACCCAGGAGACCTACGATTCACTGGTAGAACTTGTTGCATGGCTGATGGGACGTTATGAACTCACTATTGACGAAATAATTCGTCATTATGATGTGACGGGTAAGGAATGTCCACGCTATTACGTGAAAAATGAGGACGCGTGGATTGAATTCAAAGAGACTGTAGTAACTTATATTGATACTTACGGTATTGAAAAAGAAGAAGAAATAAATTAAAATAAAAACATGCTAAAAATGTCAAAGGATGATATATGTTAGAAGAAAAGTATAGAAATCTTCAAAAAAAAGAAGAGGTTAGAGAAACTCTTAGTTTTCTCAGAAATGAAATAAAGGATGAAGAGAAATTAACAGTATTAAAAAGCATTGCAGGTGAGGAAAGAGAAATCATTGCGCTGCTTTCGGATGAGGATGCGAAAACCCGCAAAAATGCGGCACTTCTGATTGGAGATCTGCAACTTTTTCATGCGGCAGAGGATTTACTTGAAGCATATCGAAACGAGACAACGCTTTTTGTAAAAAGCTCTTATCTTGCGGCACTTGGCAGGCTCAATGCAGAAGATTCACTGGATTTTTTTAAAAAGCGCTTTGAAGAACTTGTGGAAAAGGAAGTTTCGGAAGAAGAAAAGAAGCATGTGAATGAAGAACTGCGTGAGTTGAATAAAATTATTACCGGTATTGAGGGCATAAAAAAGCATACCTTTATCGGTTTTAAAAAGCCACATGAGATGCTTCTTACAACAAATCGGGAACAGCGAGAGGTGACTTTGCAGGAGGTTTGTGAACTTTCGGCAGCAGTACACAAAAAAGCAGATTTGCATCCGTTAGGGGTACTGGTATTTTCGAAGGAAGTGATGCCATTTACCAAATTGCGCACCTATCGTGAATTATTATTCCCAATTTCAGTGGAAGGGAAAATCCAGAAAAATGCGCAGACAGCAGCAAAACAGTTGTGGAGCAGTAATTTATATGAATTTTTGACAGAATGTCATAAAGGAAGCGACGCTTTTGCATTTCGTTTAGAAGTTAAGGGAAGCCAACAGCAGATAGATTTTATAAAGAAGCTTAGCAGTGCATTAGAGCAGGTTTCAGGCTTTAAGTTTCGTAATTCCACAAAAGAATATGAAATAGAGCTTCGACTGATGGAGACAAAAGATGGGGGATTTGTTCCGTTTTTGAAGCTTTTTACTTTACAGATGAAGCGTTTTTCATATCGTAAAAATGCAATTGCAATGTCAATTCATCCTGCGGCGGCAGCAATGTTAGTCCACCTTGCAAAGCCTTATCTGAAAGAAGGAGCGCAGGTGCTTGACCCATGTTGTGGTGTAGGAACCATGTTGATTGAACGTGATATTTGTGTTCCGGCAGGAGATATGTATGCAACAGATATTTTCGGGGATGCAATTGAAATGGGATGAGAAAATGCAACACTTGCCGGAGAAAAGATAAACTTCGTGCATCGTGATTTTTTCGATTTCAAGCATAATTATCCGTTTGATGAAATTATTACAAACATGCCGGTAAAAGGAAAAAAGACAAAGGAAGAGATGGATGCTTTTTATGATTCTTTTTTTGAAAAAGCAAGAACTTTATTGAAAAAAGATGGTGTGATTATCATGTATACAAATGAAGTGAGCTTTGTGAAAAAGCAGTTGCGTTTAAAAAAAGAGTATCGGCTTTTACAGGAGTTTTGCGTTCGTAAAAAGGAACAGTTTTATTTGTTTATTATTGGGATGAAGGGGTAAAACTACATGGCTTTTTCAATCAGAAAGAGAGAAGAGAAAAAATCACAGAACGATATGGGTTTACTAGACCCGGTCTTAATGCAGAATCTGCAGGATCGGTTTTGTGATGCAAATAATGTATATTTAGTGTGTTTAAGCATTAAGCATGGAGTTATTACAAAAGCGTTTGGTTCTAAAGAGGAGCTACGATATATTCATGATTTAGTAGGAATGGATACACATGTATCATTGATGAATAAGATTGTTGGAAGCAATATTGAGAGTGTTGTGGAAGAAAATCTTGGGACAAATCTTGTGAAGATGTGTGGTGTTTCCATTCGCGTGAGCGGAGAAATTGCAGCAATCTGGATTGTGATTGGAATTATGGAAGGGGTGAGTGATGATGTTCCTTCCTATATTTTGCAGACATCTCCGGAACGCTATTTTAAGTCAATTGAGTTTTTAGAGACATTGTCAAAGCAGATGTTTGCAGTAAAATTGGAAGAACTTCTGACACAGGAAGCATTTCTTAAAAGCCGTGAATCAGAAAGTCAGATGGAGGCCGAGCTACATCGTAATGAGGTTATGACTTCTGTTGTGAAAATGCTAGAGTCTGAAAATGGCTTTACAGATGTTGTAGATGACATTTTGACTGAAGTATGCCCTTATTTGGGCATATCAAATTGTGTGCTGCTGCGGGAAGGAACTGAAGGAGCGGCAGTAGATGTTTTATGTGAGTATGCTGCGTCTCATTTACCAAAGAATAATGCACCATTAAAGGATTTAAAAAAAGAAGAACTTCCATTTTTTAATGGAAAGCCATATATGATTTCCGCAAATTCCATGATGCCGGAGGAATTTCGAAAGCTTTTTGAACGGGAAGAAATTATAGCCGGAATCTTTCTGCCGATTGATGTAGATGGGCACAATAATATGTATTTATGTCTGTTGGAAAAGGAAAAACAAAGAATATGGGATGTTGCGGATATTAAATTCACTAATGATGTGAAGCGAATTATTCAGACGATTCTGCATAAGCGTATTGCAAAAAATTCCCTGGCTAGCTCTTATGCATCGTTAGAAGCAATCCTTGAAAATGTTGGCTGTGGTATTTTTGTAAAAGCACCCGGTTCTACACAGATTCTTTATGCTAATCAGAATTTCAGGGAAGCCTTTCATGAATACATTGAATTGGGAACTCTTGAAAAATATTTTCCGGATAAAGTGAATGTGGAAGTAGGAAAACTTTTTTCATTAGGAGAAATTTATCTGGAAGAGAAAAAAAACTGGTATGATTCACATATTACAAGAATTAACTGGGTAGATGGAAGCAGTGTGAATTTGTACACGGTTTATAATGTGACAGATAAAAAGATTTATCAGTACGAAATTGAGAAGCAGGCCAATAATGATTTTTTAACAGGACTTTATAACAGAATGCGTTGCGAGCAGGATTTGGAACGTTATATCATGCTGGTGAAAGAATTTGGCGGCGAAGGTGCAATGCTTTGTATTGACCTGGATGATTTTAAGAACATCAATGATGCGTTAGGTCACCGTTATGGAGATATTCTTTTGAAAAAAGTCTCTGCATGCTTTCAGCAGATTTCAGGAATCGAAAACAACTGTTACCGTGTAGGCGGGGATGAATTTATGATTATTGTTCCGCAGCATACATATATGATGCTGGAACATATTATTGATGAGGTGAAAAAAATATTCAGCCATCCTTGGATGCTAAAAGGTGCAGATTATTATTGTACTATGAGTATGGGAGTTGTAAAATTTCCTACCGATGGGGATACGGTAGAAGAACTCATGAAAAAAGCAGATATTGCACTGTATGAAGCAAAATATGCAGGGAAGAATCGTATTGCATTTTACGATGAAAACGTAGAGGCAACATCCTTTAAACGTCTGGATTTAGAAAAGAATATGCGTAATTCTACTCAGAGCGGGTTAAAGGAATTTGAAGTATATTACCAGCCAATTATAGACATTTCCAAAGAGGGAATGCCTTGTGCCGGAGCAGAGGCTCTTGTGCGATGGAATTCTAAAGCACTTGGACATATTCTTCCAACAGATTTTATTCCGTTAGCAGAGTATTTAGGTCTTGTGGTTCCAATTGGGGAACATGTGTTAAAAGAAGCGTGCAAGCGTTGTAAATATTGGAATGACATGGGACATCCGGAATTTACTGTGAATGTAAATCTTTCAGTTGTACAGTTGCTTCAGAACGATATTGTGGAAAAAGTAAGAAAGATTCTATTAGAAGCAGGTTTGTGTCCGGAAAACTTAAAAATGGAAGTGACAGAAAGTCTTGCAATTAATGATATGGAGCGAATGCGCAAAATTTTAGCAGAAATTCGCGGACTTGGTGCAAAGGTTGCATTGGATGATTTTGGTACAGGTTATTCTTCACTGAATCATATCAGAGAGATGCCGTTAGATGTCATTAAGATTGATCGTTGCTTTATTGTTGATATTGCAAAGGATGAGTTTTCTGTTGCTTTTGTAAAAATGGTGGTTGAACTTGCAAATGCGATTGGCGTGAAAGTATGCGTCGAGGGCGTGGAAACAGAAGAACAGCTTCGAATCTTAGCTGATTGTAAAGTGCATTATATTCAGGGCTATTATTTTGGAACACCTATGAAGGCAGAAGAGTTCGAACGAAAGTACTTGTAAAGACAGAAGGATTAAAATGGTGTAGTAGATTGTAGCTAATTAGAGGACGGAGACGTCAAATGTTATAAAAAAGTGTAGAGGCCCATGTGCTTGCCGGGTGGCGGGTGCATGGGTTTTTTAGATGTTGATTTCCAATACACAGTCATTGAATTTTTGTGGTTATACTGTACAATAGAGTAAGAAAGTACGCAAGATAATACGCAAGATATTGGCGTATGTATCATCTATTTCAGAGAAGGTCGGACGTATTTCGGCAATTAGTAATTTAGAATCAAAACCGCACCTGAGAAAGAATAATAGAATTAAATCCATTCACTCTTCTTTGAAGATTGAAGCAAATCCTCTTTCTTTGGGGCAGGTTAGGGATGTAATTAACGGCAAGATGTCATGTGGAAGGGGAATCTACTCTTTTTATAGAGTTTATGTTGTCTCAGATTGATAAGATTTTGGATGATGTTTCTGCACAGATTAGCGAGGATAACGAACAGCTTTCGGAATACCTAAAGAGGTTACTTAAGGTTATGGAATATGATGTTCCTTACACAAGTAATACACTGATGGATAAATTGGGATGAAATCTGCGAGAAGTATGCGGCTAATGTATATGCGGGAAATCCCCCTGCCAATCCACAGGAAAAGGCGTTGATGGATAACTGTATCGGGGAGTTCGGTATTTGTATTGATGATGGAAAAGCATCAACAAAAGGGGAATTTACTTATCTGATTGCTGGTAAATATACAGGAGGAGAAGTTCCGGTGGGAATGATGCTGTATGAATTTGAACAGGGTGAATGGGCTGTGTTTGACTGCGTAGGTGCAATTCCGGGTGCCTTACAATCGCTGAATACAAGAATTTTCAAAGAGTGGCTTCCGGGGAATCCGGATTATGAGATAAGTGGTAATGCCAATGTAGAATGGTATGACTGTGTAAATGGAGAAAAGACCGATGCAGATTATCACAGTGCTATTTGGATTCCGGTAAAAAGAAAATAGTTATGTTGTTTTGAACAAAGAGTAGTAGCCGATACTGATTGTAAGGTATTCTGTATCGGCTAAAGTTTTATATGTAGATAATGTATGAGGCATATGCATTTCATCTGTGATTTTTGCATTTTGTCGATGTTCGATTGAAAATAGGGAAGTTTATACTATAATTGATGTTATAAAGGAAGGTGTATATTATGCAGGTATTAATCCGTATAATACGGAATAAGGAAGATGAGAAGGTAGTCCTTGAATGTGTTGAGATGACAAAGGATTTCGAAGATATTAAGGATTATGCAAAGATGAAAAATGGAGAGGATATTGTTGTGTCACGAATGTATGCGAAAGAAATCAAGAAAAGGATTATGGAGGGGTAGTGATGAAAGAAATAATGAAAAGATTATTGGAAGTATTTTTTGTTTGCCACTTTATGATTTCAATGGGCATAGGCATAGCCGGTTCAATTATGGAATCGGATACTGTACTGATGTATGAGGATTTATTTGAGCCTGCAATTATGGCGCTGTTGTGCACTGTTCCGACAATGCTTACCAATGCGATACTTATGTAGTAGGAGCAGTAGAGAGTGACAAGCTGTACTTGTATCAGATAATCGGGAAGGAAAAGGTTGAACCGGAAAGAGTGGCGAAGGCATTTGGTAATGGTTTTTCTGAGGTGGTATTAGGTTTTTCACCGGTGCATAAGGAAGGATTTAGCGTAAGAGTACATAAGAAAAAGGACTGTACCTTGTTCATCATTGGACAGGACTTAAAATGTGTGAGTGAGAAACGGATGATGTTTCCGATTTTATCCCATGCATAATGTTTTCAACTTGTGAAAATGAAAAAATTAAGAAACGGAGAATGAATAATGAGAATAGAAACAGAACGATTGATAATTACAAGATTTGATTTGTCTATGGCAGAGAGCGTACATAAAAATTCCCTTGATGATGATAACAGACGTTTTGTGCCAGATGAAGTATTTGAGACCGTAGAAGATGCAAAGGAAACCATAGAATTTCTGATAAGTGTATATGAGTCCGGCGATGGTCCTTTGGTTTATCCGGTTTTATTAGCGGACGGAACAAATGTAGGATATGTGCAGCTTGTGTCAATCGAGGAAGGATATGAGGTAGGCTACCATATTGGAGGAGAATATACAGGGAGAGGATATGCAACGGAAGCGATAAAAACATTTCTTCCGGCTGTAATGGCAAAGGTGGGAATAGACAAGGTGTATGGTATTTGTGTATCAGAAAATGTTGCTTCTAAGAAGGTTATGGAAAAGTGTGGCTTCCAAAAGGAATATGAGGGCATGGGCTTGTATCAGGGAGAGAACAGACAAATTGTAAAATATGTTTACAAGCGAGTGTAGGAATAAGTGAGACCTAATGTTTATCAAGTAAGAAGGAGCTGGTGATTTATGAAACCTATGGGAAGTGATTGGTACAAAAAAATGGACCTTGGATATACAAAATCAATCTTGGGTAGAAGATACAAGAAGACAGGTTGATTTTCTTATTGAGAAGCTGGAGCTAAAGGAAAGTGAGAAAGTACTTGACCTTGCTTGCGGCTTTGGAAGACATTCATTGGAATTAGCCAGGCGAGGCTTTGATGTGATCGGTGTTGATATTACCGCCGATTACATAGATTACGCTAATGAGCAGGCGAAAAAGGAGAATTTGAATGCATATTTTATCTGCTCGGATATTCGTGAGATAAGCTTTCAGGGAGAATTTGATGTGGTACTGAATATGGCTGATGGGGCTGTAGGCTATCTGGAAAATGAGGAGGAAAATACGATTAGATTATATTCATTAAGTGAAATAAAGGGTATATTTGACGGATTTGGAATGACTGTATATGAAAGTTATGCGGATTTTATCGGAAAACCATCATCAAGCAATAGTATACAGCTTATGGTTTATTCGCAGAAACGTTGATATAAAAACATCTTTTGTATATAAAAATACTTACAACACAGACAAATAATAAATTTGATAGAGGTTTGCAAATGAACGAACAGGTAAGAGAATATTTAGATAAATATCCAAGTGAAGTTGTTGATATGTATAACACATTAAGAAAACTGATTTTTGACAGTGTATCTGCTGAACTGCAGGAAACACTATGGGCAAAAATTCCAAGTTATTATGCGGGAGAGTCTTTTATAAGGCTTATCCCTTTTAAAGACCATATTAACATTGAAGCAAAAGCTGTGTCTGAATATAAAGAAGAGTTAGCTGGGTATAAGGTAACGCCTAAAGGAATGCTACAGATTTTTGTAAATCAACATATTCCAGATGAAGTGTTAAGGCAGATATTTGAAAGAACGTTAATTTAATAGAGAGGAAGTTTTGAAATGAAGAAATTGTTTGAAAAACATGAAACTCTGATATGCATACTATTGATCGTGGCGTATGTAGTAACTAATTCTTTTTGCAAGAAGAATTTTGGAATGGCAGATTACAGAAGTACAATTATAAATACAATATTTTCGGTTGTAGTATTTGCACTGATAATCAGTCTGAACAGGGTATCTTATTATGGACTTACAAAGGTAACAAGTCTGAAAAAGTATTTATACTTTCTACCATTGTTACTAATTGTATCAGTTAATTTATGGGATGGTATCAATACAGATATTACAGCAGGTGAAATATGCTTCCATGTATTAACGATGCTCAATGTCGGATTTGTTGAAGAAGTCATTTTCCGTGGTTTCCTGTTCAAAATGATGGAAAAAGATAATTTGAAAAGTGCGATGGCGGTAAGCTCACTTACCTTTGGAATCGGGCACATCGTAAATCTGTTTAGTGGTGCGGATTTGATACCGACACTATTGCAGATATGTTATGCAGTGGCATTGGGATACTTGTTTGTTATTATTTTTTACAGAAGCAAGTCACTGATTCCGTGCATACTTACGCATGCTGCCATAAATGCACTTTCAATATTCCATGTGGAAGGTTCTGCTTCTTTATACATAGGTGCGGTTGTCTTGGTTGTAGTGCCATTATTATATGTGACTTATATCGATAAGCAGGTTACGGTGGAGAAATCATGAACCGGTGTTTATACAGGAATGCAATTAGAACTTGAAAAAACTCCGGTATGGAAAATGGTGGTGAGTATGAATGAAAGTATATCATCAAATGAATGGAGGAATACATATGAATCAATTAGTTACAGGAAAATTTATTGATTACATTGAGGATAATCTAAAAACCGATATCACGGCAAAGGAATTAAGCGAAATGGTAGGCTTTTCAATGTTTCATTACTATCGGCTGTTTCAAAGTGCGGTTGGCATGCCTGTTATGCAATATATAGTAAGGAGAAGACTACTTAATGCGTTGTACGATATGCACTGTGGAGAGAAGATGGTTGTAGTGGCATTGGAATATGGATTTGAAACACAAGCAGGATTTTATAAAGCCTTTATTCGTGAATTGGGATATACGCCGACAGAATTCCTTAATATGAGCAAGAAAAAGAAACCGTACAGAATTAATCTATTCGAGGAGGAACACATAATGGTATCACACAAAAAAATCAAAGAAGTTTAAAAAAATTGGGGATTAGAGAATGAAAAACTGACTGATATTGTATATACCGAAACAGGTAATGTAAGTGAGTCAGCATGTTATGTAGGAGATAATTATATTATCAAATTCTCACCTAATTTAGGAAGTGTAGAGAAGCATATTTCATTATCACAGGCAATTGAAAGTGTAGGTTTATCAACTGCTACACCTATAAAAACAGCAGAAGGTAAGTTCGTGGTTGCAAGCGAAGAATTGTATTTCTATGTTACCAAGCGATTGGAAGGAAAACAATTAAAGGCAAGTACGATGTATTTTGAGGATTATATGCCAAAGGCACGATTTATTGGTGAAATTGTAGGACAGTTGAGTATAGCACTTTTCAAGGTAGATGTAATTACAAATCAAGCTAATATATTTAAAAGTGCAAAAGAATGGGCTATTCCAGCTTTGGTAGGAAAAATGGATTTGCCTGCGAGCTTTGTTGAGATGTACGAAAAGGAATTCGGGGAGATATATGAATCATTGCCACAACAAATTATTCATCGCGACCCGAATCCGGGGAACATTATATTATGTGGTGACAATTGGGGGGTTCTTGATTTTGACCTAAGTGAAAGAAATATTAGAATTTTTGACCCATGCTATGCAGCTACAGCAATATTATCTGAAAGCTTTGAGGCTGATAACACAGATAAGCTGAATCAATGGATTATGATATATAAAAATATATTGTATGGATATGATGAAGTCGTAAAACTTTCAGATAACGAGTGGAAAGCAATTCCATATGTTGTTATTACAAATCAGCTTATATCAACAGCGTGGTTTTCCGAACAAGAGAAGTATAGGGATTTATATGAAACAAACAAGAAAATGACTGAGTGGATGTTATTGAATTTTGATAACATGTTATTTGAATAGAGATGTATATGAGTACTGTCCAGAATTTGAAATTGTTCCATAGAGAGGCCGATGAGCATTTTTATGAGTGTGGTTTGTTACGTTTAGATTTGCGAAGTGATTACGAAGATGCAGGTCAGATTGCGAACATTATTTCACTTATTAAAGAGGCAACTTATGATTTGTTTTATTATAATATCATTGCCACAAAGGCTGTGCCGGAAACAACAGAAAGATGAAGGCATTGCGTGAATTGGGTTTTGTTGCTGCTGAAAAAATAATTATTAGCAAAGATGGAACCAAGTATGGTGATTATTATATTTTAGAAAATAATTAGAATTGGAAGTAAAAAATCATTGCATAAATTCGTCTTTTTTCATGTAATAATAGTGTAAACAAGTTTACAGTGGGCTGGTCGAAAGACCCAGGTTCAACCTATTAGGCGGGGAAACTCCCCGCCGTTTTTTTACAGGAAATACTGTGCTGCGTTAAAACTCGAAAGCGTTGATTTCTATAGAGCAAAAAGCCCTCTGAAAAGCCAATAAGTTGGCTTCGGATGCGCACTTCGGCGCGTATAATGTCTATCGACATTATTACCATGATTTTGCATGACCAGAGTGTCGATATATCAGCGGAAATTGAAAAACAGAATGAAGTATTAAGGAATATGGGGTGTGGTAATAAGCAGGCAATTTACACTGAACCGCTAATAAGAAGAGAAAACTCATACAGGTATTTTCGGCAAAATGAAAGACGAGCGATATTTTCCAAGTTATTTTACTTCACACTCGGATGTGATATTTTAATTTTCAAAATTCAGTTGACAGTGTATAATTGTCAAGCTATAATACCATATTGAAACGCCGTTTTAATTAGGAGAGACTAACTATAGCAAGGAGAGAATAACCTATGAAAAAGAAGAGTCATATGGGTTTATTATTCAAAGAAATGGGGGCATTTAAGCTGACGCTTCTTGTCAGTGTTGTGATTGCGGCTATTAGCGCATATGTGTCACTTAGAGCATATACGTACATCTATCTTTCGGCTGATGAGGTAATTATTAATATTAATGATGTATCTCGGGTGGATGCTGATTTATTGAAGGAATATGGTAAGCAGATTCTGTTTTGTGTAACAGGTGCATATGGTCTGTACGGACTGTCACTTTTGTTTTCACATATCACAGCCTTTAATACAGTTGCGATTTTAAAGAAGAAACTTATTAAACATGTGGGCGGCATGAGGCTTGGATTTTTCGATATAAACCCAAGTGGAGCCTTAAGGAAATTGATTGAGAAAAATGTTGATTCTACAGAGACACTTATTGCTCATCAGATTCCAAATACTACGCAGTCATTTGCACTTCCAATATTTTTTGCAATTTACATGTTCAAATACAATGTATGGATGGCGATTGCCTGCTTGATTCCAGTAATCATAGGATTTGTTCTTATGATGGCTATGATGATGGGCGATGGTGGGGATTTTGTTAGAATATATCAGAAGTCATCTGCTGATATGTCAGCGGCGGTTGTAGAGTATGTCAGAGGTATTCCCGTAATGAAAACTTTTGGACAGTCTGCAGATTCATTTAAAAGATATAGTGGTGCAGTTCAGAAATTCCTTGATTATGTATTGAAGTTTGCTATGTCTATGATCAATGCAGATAGTTCATATAATACATCTATCAATAGTATTTTTGTTACTTTGGTACCTACAGCACTTATTCTTTTTCAGAAGGCTACTGATACAAAATCAATTATTTTAGAGTTCATTTTCTTTGCTTCAGTGATTCCGGTTGCGGTAACAATCCTCAAGAGAATCATGAGCAACTCTTCTGAGACAATCATTGTTGAGGAAGCAATGGAAGCAATAGCAAAGCTCTTAGATGAGGAGCCGCAGGAGTACAAGGGTAATGAGGTACCTACATCATATGACATTTCAATAAATAATATTAGCTTTAGATATGATAAGGAGTTGCCTTACGTAATTAAGAATGTTTCATTAAATCTTTCTGACAAGAGTACGACAGCTTTTGTAGGAATGTCAGGTAGTGGCAAGAGTACAATCGGAAATCTGGTAGCTAGATTTTGGGAGGTAGAAGAAGGCGAGATTAAGATTGGCGGATGTGATGTTACTAAGATATCCAAGAAAGCATTAGACGAGATGATGAGTGTTGTTTTCCAGGAATCTACACTTTTAAAGACAACCCTTGCAAGAAATGTATCCCTGTACAAGCCTGATGCTACAGAGGAGGAGATTTTAAACGCTCTTCACTTAGCACAGTGTGATGATATTTTAGAAAGATTACCTGATGGAATTCATACAGTATATGGTTCCAAGGGGACATGTTTCTCAGGTGGTGAGATTCAACGCATCGCAATTGCAAGAGCAATTTTAAAGGATGCTCCAATTATTATTTTGGATGAGGCTACCGCGTTTGCGGATTCTGAAAATGAGTACTTAATTAGAAGAGCTTTGAAAACTCTTTTAGCAGACAAGACTGTAATCATGATTGCTCATAGAATGCAGACAGTAAGAGACGCTGATATGATTTGCGTTATAAGCGATGGTGAGATTATTGAAAAAGGAAATCATTCAGAGTTAATGAAGTTGTCAGGTACATACAAGGGCATGGTAGAAGAATACGACAAAGCTGTTAGCTGGAAGATTGGCAGAAAGGAGAGCATAAATGCTTAAGAAATTATATCACTTAACGGAACAGGGCACGAAAGAGATATATAAGGCTGCTGCTTGGATGACAGTATATGAACTGTTCTGTGCTTTATCTGTAGTGCCTATCTTTTGTGCTTTATATGAGATGATTCAAGTATATATAGGAGCAAAAGAATGTACTAGCTCAGTTGGTCTTTATATAGTTGCTGCGATTATTTTTATGCTCCTTATTTTTTTGAGCTACAAAAAAATGTACAGGAAGAAATATATTTCTGCCGGAAGTGAGAATAACCATTTAAGAATGGCGGTTGCTGATAAGCTTAGAAAGTTGCCAGAAGATTTTTTGACCAAGAAGGACTTGAGTGATTTGACATCCACTATTATGGATGACATTGGAACGATTGATGGAGCTTTGACTAATTCAATAGCTGAGTTTATTGCTGGTATAGCTTCGGGAATTATTCTTTTAATAGTTATGGCTTTCATCAATATTAAGCTTACATTATGGTTGGCGGCATGTCTTCCACTTGCTGTTCTTGCAATGAGCCTTAGTAATGCAGTGTCAGGCAAGACTAATTTAAAGAACAGAAATCTGAAACTTAGTGTTACGGAAGGTATTCAGGAATATCTTGAAAATATCAAGACATTGCGTAGTTCTAATAGTATGGTAAGCTATCAGAAAATGTTAGACAGTAGAATCAATAGAATCGTACCCAGGCTTGTACTTTATGAGTTTTTGGCTGGTTCATGCATTTCAATCGCATACAACATTATGCGATTGGGTATTGGATTTGTAACTATCTACGGCGCAAAAATGCTTGTAAATGGCGAGATATCTCCATTCGTTTACTTGGCGTTCCTTTTAATGTCAGTACGTTTATACGAACCATTATCACAGGCAGCAGAGACATTAGGTGCTCTCATTAATTCCCTTGTAGCTGCAAAACGAATCGATGAAATCCTTGATCATGAGGAGATGTATGGAGTAAAAGAGATAGCTCCAGCAAGCTACGACATTGAGTTCAAAAATGTAGATTTTGGATATGAAGATGAAGCAGTTCTTAAGGATGTTAGCTTTATTGCAAAACAGGGTGAATACACTGCTTTAGTTGGACCTTCTGGTAGTGGTAAAAGTACGATTACAAAGTTAGCTGCTAGATTCTGGGATGCAGATGCAGGTACAGTCACTGTTGGTGGCATAGATGTATCAAAGGTGGATCCAGAGACATTGCTTAAGTTATATTCTATTGTTTTCCAAAATGTAACTCTTTTCCATGATACCATTTACAACAATATTCTGGTTGGTAACAAAAATGCTACTAGAGAGCAGGTGTTAAAAGCTGCTGAGGATGCACAGTGTATGTCATTTATCGAAAAGCTACCTGATGGAATCGACACTGTTATTGGTGAAAATGGTCACACACTTTCAGGAGGCGAGAGACAGCGACTTTCAATTGCAAGGGCATTCCTTAAGGATGCACCAATCATTCTGTTAGATGAGAGTACAGCATCTCTTGATCCTGAGACAGAGACAAGTGTTCAGGCAGCTCTTGAACGATTGACTGAAGGAAAGACAGTACTTATGATTGCCCATAGACTTAGAACGATTGAGGGGTGTAATCAGATAATTGTATTAGAAGAGGGTAAGGTAGTAGGCACAGGAACTCATGCCGAGTTGATGGAAAGCTGCCAGTGCTACCAGAAAATACAGCATTATCAAAAAGAAATGGATATCTAACATTGTTTAAAGAAGAGGAGAAAACAAAATGAGTTCAAAGAACAAAACAACCAAACTAAACGGCAAGGACTTAATGAATGTGGGAATTTTTACAGCATTATTTCTCGTAATCGAGGTTATTGCTGCTTGTACACTTGGCATATTTCCAATGGGATTTTTACTTATCTCTATAATTGAGCCTCTTATTTTGGGAATACCAATGATGCTTTATTTTACACGTATAAAAAAATTCGGAATGATATTAATCACGGTTGTTGTTAATGGAATTATTATGGTTCTTACAGGAATGGGACCAGATGCATTAAAATATGGCATTTTCATCGGTTTTTTAGTTGAGCTTTTAATGTTATGGGGTAAATATCAGAGCGTACTTAAAGCTATTTTGGCATATGCAGTATTTGGTTTAATTGCTGTTACGAATTATATTCATTGGCTTAGTGCTAGTGAGGAGTGGCTTGTAAGTCAGGCTGCCGATTATGGTGAAGATTTTGTAAATAGTATTTCAGAAAGTTTGGCTTTAGGTTGGGTATTCCCGGCAATTGTTGTTGGTACATTAGTAACAGGTGTAATAGGTGGCCTTTTAGGTAAGGTTGTATTAAAGAAGCATTTTGCTAAGAGTGGTTTGATTTAATGGATACTGTTTTAAAAAATACGAAACCAACTGCTGAGCAGTTGTATTTAGACCCAAGGACAAAAATTTTGCTATGCATTACAGTTTCGACTGTAATGCTGGCAATGAATAGGACAGGAATATTTGAATATATCATTCCCGTAATGGTGATTGTTCCGCTTATTTTTTTGGCGATTATGAAAAATCCACTAATAGCTATCTATTACGGAATTATGTATATTATGGCTTTAACGTTGCCTAAATTAATGGTGGCACATTTACCTACTGCAGTGAATTTGCTTTTTACTGGCATGATTGCAACTATGACAAAACTCATTCCTAGTATGTCGATGTTTTGCTTTTTAGTTGGAACCACAACTGTTAGCGAGTTTATAGCTGCAATGGAAAAATTGCATGTGCCTAAAGTATTTACAGTTCCAATTTCAGTTATGTTCAGATTCTTTCCCACTATACGAGAGGAATACTGTTCAATAAAGGATGCAATGCGTCTTAGAGATGTTGGAAACCTAAGAAATCCAATTCAGATGTTGGAGTATAGGTTAGTACCACTTTTGATGGCTTTGACAGTTATAGGGAATGACTTATCTATTTCAGCCTTAACAAGAGGTCTGGACGCTCCTAATAAGAGAAATAATATGTGTGTAATCGGATTTCATTTACAGGATTATATAGCCATAGCTATTTCTGTTGTAATTTTTGTACTGGTGGTTTTGGCAAAGATTTTTTGTATATAGAGGTGATTAAGGTGATAAAAACCGAAAATGTCGAGTTTACATACGAAAATACGATAGAGGGCGCTGCACTTTCTCATGTCACAATAGCAATCCCTAAGGGGCAGGTTGTTATGTTATGTGGAGAGTCAGGAAGTGGTAAGACAACATATATTAGAGCAATTAATGGACTTATATCACATTACTATGAGGGAGACATAAGTGGAGAAATAAATGTTGCTGGCAAAGATATTTTAAAAACGCAGTTACATGAGCTTGCAGTGGATATAGGTTCTGTATTTCAAAATCCGAAATCTCAGTTTTACACATTGTTGACGGATACAGAAATTGTATTTGGATGCGAAAATATGGGATTTGATAGAGAGGACATTCTACAGCGATTTGATAAAGTTGTTGAAGATTTTCACATTGAAGACTTGTTAGGAAGAAATCTATTTACCCTTTCAGGAGGAGAAAAGCAGAAAATAGCCTGTGCTTCAGTAGGTACGTTGATGCCAAAGGTGCTTGTGTTGGACGAGCCTTCTTCCAATCTTGATATCAAATCAATATTAGGGCTTAGGAAGATTATTAAGACATGGAAAGAAAAAGGCCATACCATTCTAATTGCTGAGCACAGATTGAGCTGGCTTAAAGACGTGGCTGATAGAGTTATTTATTTTAAAGATGGCAAAGTGGCTGAGGATGTAACTGGTGAAGAATTCTGGAAACATTCAATAGAAGAAATGCACCAGATGGGACTTCGTGCACAGGAAGCTTTTACTCCAAGACATGAAGTGGAAAATAAAGATGGCCAGATTATAGATGTTCAGAAATTGAGCTTGACCAAAAAGAAAAAGAGGATTTTAGACATAGATAGCTTGCAGGTTCCGATGGGGGCTGTAGTTGCTGTACTAGGCAATTGTGGTGCTGGAAAAACAACATTCGCAAGATGTCTATGTGGTCTGGAAAAGAAAACAAAAGGAACGGTTTCTATAGCAGGCAAAAAGTATGACTCAAAAAATAGAATCAAAAAAAGTTACATGGTTATGCAAGATGTTAATCATCAGCTTTTCACTAGTAGCGTGGAAGAAGAAGTTCTTCTGGGCATAAGTGGGGATGGTGAGGAAGCAAAGGAAAAGAAGTTAGTAGAACTATTGGAAGAGATGGATATACAAAAGTATAGAGATGCTCATCCAATGTCGCTTTCAGGTGGTCAAAAGCAGAGAGTGGCTATTGCAAGTGCCTTGGCTTCAGACAAAGAAATAATTTTCTACGATGAGCCTACATCAGGATTGGATTACAGACACATGAATGAAGTATCTGAGAGTATTAAAAAGCTTTCAGAGTTAGGGAAAACACAGTTTGTTATTACCCATGATCCTGAATTGGTTGAACGATGCTGTAATTACTTCATTTATATGGAAGATGGATCAGTAAAGGGTTCGGGCTCGTGGAATGACAATAATACTTGTTTAATTAGAAACTTTTTTTATTTAGGATAAACAATATTGAAATCCGCATTACTTATCCAAATGTAGAATTTTATACCAAGGGAAATAGAGAACACAATCTATTAGAGAAAAAAATAGTTGATGATGTTGTTCACTATTTTAATCTAAGGTATTATATACTAAAACATTTAGAGAAGGGGTGCAAAATGCCTAAACGAATCATAGGTGTTTCTTCACGACTAATTACTGTAGCAAAGGAAGAGTTTTTGCGGAAAGGTTTTGAAGGAGCAGTAATAAAGGATATAGCAGCTAAGGCTGACACAAGTCCAAGAGCTATCTACACTAGATTTGCCAATAAGGAGGATCTGTTTTGTAGTGTAGTAAATTCGGTAGTAGAGGAATTTTATAATCAGTTTAATATTGACAAAGAAGATTATTGGAATGGCAATTTGGAAACAGTTAACAGTGCTGCAGATTACTACATTAGATATTTGGAATTTGCATATGAACACAGAGAAGAATTCCTTATAATATTGGAAAAATCTAAAGGAACAAAGTTTGAACACTTTACACGAACACTTGCAGATTCAGATATAAAATATGTAATGACTAAGACTAGTGAAGGTGTAGTAGAAAATCCGAACAATAAAGTGGCTACAGAGCTATTTATTAAGCAAATAACATACGCCTTTTACGATAGTCTTTTTATGCCTGTAATTAGAGGGGATAGTATAGAAGTTGCAAGAGAATATATTACCATGATGGTAGAGTTCTACCTAAGTGGGTTGTCAAAGTTAGTTAAAATATAAGCCCCAATATGCTGTGAATATTTTAAATGTAAGCGCTTAATTTCAGGGTGTACCCTAAAAATGTATTCCGGAATTCGATCATCCTGCTGTCCTTCTTCAAAGAGGTTCATCTGTCCCGGAAAAGGTACTTTAAGCTTTTCACTGGAGGAGCCAAAAAGTTTGGATTTCAGGTAATCCACTTCTGCCTGCTTGTTGCTCAGTTCCTGACGCAGTTCTTCGATGGTCTTGTTCAAGGAATCCATTGATTTTGTCTGCGCTGAAATTAATTCATTCAGTTTTAAAATAGTATCCTTAAGCTCTGTAAGCTGAATGTCTTTGGCTGAACGTGGCATGTTTTTCCTCCTGTTTTTGTATACGTCAAGTATACCATAAAACAGGAGAAAAATCCAGTAAAATCAAGGGGTTCAGGCTGTTCGGAGAGCCTTTGGTTGCTCAATTTCAAGGCCTGACATAAGCCAGTCGAATTGCTGCCAGGTGATGGCTTTTACTTCCGAACTGTTTCTGGGCCAGCGGTATTTCCCCTGCACCACATCAAGCCGTTTATATAGAAGGACATACCCATCCGGCTCGCGAAGCAGTACCTTAATGCGGTCGCAGCGTTTGCCACAGAAAAGATAAATGGAATGCCCGTTTGGTTCCTCCTTCATTTGATCCATTACAATGGCGCACAGACCGTCCACGCTTTTTCTCATGTCCGTGTAGCCTGTGATGATGTAGATATTTGTTGCAGCAGAAATATCACCTAGCATGAGACATACCTCCAATGCACTGAATTATATTTTGAACCACGGTGGTATCAGCTCCATTAAAAAGACGCACTTTGATATTTCCGCATTCAATCTCGGCAGCAATACATGGAATATCAGGTAAAGCTAAATGGCTAACATTTTGCTCCACCATGTGAGGGGTAGATATCTCGCGCTCTACCAGGTCAAGCTTAACCACTTCCTGCCTGACAGGCACTCCGGAGGTTTTGCTTTCTGAATCAGGAATAGTATAGCCTGCCTTGCGTAGTTTGCTGACCCAGTTGTAGAAAGTTCCGGGATTGATACCTTGGTTTTTGCACCATTGATAGTCGGAAAGACCGCTCCGGCGGCATTCCATGATAAGTTTGATCTGTTCAGGTTTTCTTACACCATTGGGGTTCATAATGATCGCTCCTTAAAGATAGAGTAAAACGCTTGTTTCTAGCACTGAAGGTTGAGTAAAATGCTTGCGCTTCCTAGCAATCATTATAGGTGGTTTTGAGGATGAATTAAATCCACCCTATTATTCAGCGCTTACGAGATTCCATTATGTGTTGCTCTTCTTGCAACATATATACTGTTTTACTTTCTTAGAAGGGATTATACAAGTATAGAAGGTTATAATAAATTCTTTTTCTATCTGTTACTTACGGCATTTGGGGAGGAAGTATGGAGTAGAGGATTTATTTATATGCAGCTTAAAAAATACAACAAAGTTGTGGCTGTAATAATTAGCGAAGTGTTTTTCGGCATCGCGCATAGTATTTTGCCTGCGATTCTGCAAGGGTATTCAATAGGTGAATTAATGAATTCAATGAGTAGTCAAATTGGAGGCGGAGTTATTGGAGGCTTCATTTTTATTTTTTATCTTGAGCTTTCAGGTTCTATCTTCGTGCCTATATTGGTACACGCCCTGATAGACTACTCGTATGGCATAGGAGGACTGTTGGCAGCAGTTGCTACAGCATTATATTTACTTGTAAAAAGATATATAAAGAAAACCTATCTTATAGTAGGAGATGATAAGGTGAAGGAAAAATGAGTACATACAATGATACACTGACACATTAGCTTTCTTTGCTAATACAAGAAAGCTAATGTGTGCGGTGGACATTTGGGAGACATTATGAATGTGGAAAGTGTAAGATTTTTAGTGATGGTAACAACAAAGAAATAGAGCGTGGAGGATTAATTATGGTAGATGGAATTATAGTTGCAATATTAGTGGTTGTGTGATGTTTTTGGGCATACGTTCTTCCGTAAAGCATTTTGCAAGAAAAGGTGGTTGCTGTGGAGGTTCTGATGATAAGCCCAAAAAGAAAAAGCTTTCAAAGGTTTTGTATAAAAAGGTATTTCAGGTAGAAGGTATGTACTGTGAGCATTGTAAGAGGCGCGTGGAAGAAGCAGTAAATGATATTAGAGGTGTGGCAGGAATTATTAATCTGAAAAAGGGTGAATTAACCGTATCTTATGAAGCAGATGTTGAAGACGAGGTAATTATGGAGAAACTGGAGCAGAGAGGTTATGCTGTTAAGGGAGTGAGGTGATTTCTAAGAAGTTTTATCATTTTGGAGAGAAAGATAAACCGGCAATCTTTTTGTTGCCCGGGACATGCTGTCATTGGAAAATCAATTTCGGAGAAGTGATTTCTCTTTTGGAAAAGGATTTTCATGTGGTATGTGTTTCTTATGATGGGTTTGATGAAACAGAAGATATGAAAACGCAGGCTGCCAATTGACAGCCTGCGTATGTTATGCAAAAATGGTTGCACAATAACAACTCTAATCACTTTCGGCAACGCTCCTATCGGTATAAAGATTTTAGAAGAAAGGTCCGAATAATAACTTATTTCTTACCGAAAACTGCTATTTCTTCCAGTGTATCAAGGCTCTTGATAAAATCTTGTTCAACCGGAGAAATTTTGTTATCTAAGCGGTTCTTGTACTTGGTGTATTCGGCATGAGCCTTATCAAGTGCCTGCTTGTGGCTGATGTGACCGCTACTGGTAAGAATATCACGGCGGGTCATTTTCAGGTAATCATCGATGG
>X314_Red_Deer__coassemble_43_pt1 | contig 25682 bp, 21 predicted proteins | sample X314_Red_Deer__metabat2_high_PE_002 | metagenome-assembled genome bin X314_Red_Deer
AGCCGATACCTGTCTGCAATATGAAGGTGGTGCCAACAGAGCAGATGCAGACTTTGGATGAAAAGCTTAAACAATTGGAGCAATATCAATGGATTCTGTTTACCAGTCAGAATGCAATTCGTCTGTTTTTTCAGGAAATGAGCCAACAACAGATTGATGTGCGTGTTTTGGGAAGACTAAAGTTTGCGGTATTAGGCAGCGGAACAGCGGCAAAACTTTTGGAGTATGGAATTAAGGCGGATTTTATTCCATCGGCATATACGGTTTCTACGTTGGGAGAAGAGTTTGTTAAAATTATAAAAGAAAAGGAAAGAGTGCTGATTCCAAGAGCAGTACAGGGAAGCAGGGAACTGACAGAAATCTTAAAACGGGAACGAGTAGATTTTTCAGATATTGCCATTTATGATGTGGTAGGGAGTATGACAAAAAATATTCAGTGTCTGAATGATCTGGATTATTTGGTGTTTGTTAGTGCTTCCGGCGTGAATTCTTTTTTTGATGAGCTGCAACACAGGAAATTGTCCCTTCCTAAAGATATCAAGATAGCTTGTATTGGAAAGATTACTGAGAAGAGAATTTTAGAAAGATATGGAAAAGTAGATGTAGTTGCAACCATCAATGATGAGGAAGGTCTGTTAGATAGCATAAAGACTGCGGAAGAAAAGAATTTGTTTGCAGAAGAAGATTTGAAATAATAGCAGAGGTGAAAAATATTATATGATACGCATGAGAAGATTACGGGTGAATGAAGCAATGAGAAGCCTGGTGAGAGAAACAAGTATTAGTAAAAATGACCTTGTCTATCCTGTGTTTGTGATAGAGGGAGAAAATATAAAGAATCCGGTGGATTCTATGCCGGGCATATATCAGTGGTCCATTGACCGGTTTGAAGAAGAATTGGAGCGGATTCAGACAGCGGGAATAAAGGCAATTCTGATTTTCGGAATTCCGGAGCATAAGGATGAAAAGGGTAGTGAAGCCTATAACGATGAGGGAATTACCCAACGTGCAATTCGCTTTATTAAGGAAAAAGTACCGGATTTATTGGTGATTGCAGATGTATGTCTTTGTGAATATACCTCTCATGGGCATTGTGGTCTTATTTGCGGACATGAGATATTAAATGATGAAACATTACTGCTGCTTGGAAAAATGTCAGTCAGCCTTGCAAAGGCGGGTGCAGATATTATTGCGCCTTCTGATATGATGGATGGCAGGGTGGAGTATATTCGTAATACTTTGGATGAGAACGGATTTCAGAATACAATGATTATGGCATATAGTGCTAAGTTTGCTTCCGGTTATTATTCTCCATTTCGGGATGCGGCGCATTCTGCACCGTCCTTTGGTGATCGCAAGACCTACCAGATGGATCCGGCGAATGGAAAAGAGGCAATTCGCGAATGTGAAAATGATATTGAAGAGGGTGCAGATATCATTATGGTAAAACCTGCACTTGCCTATCTTGATGTGGTAAAGGATGTATCTTACCGAACAGATTATCCGATTGCAGTTTATAATGTAAGCGGAGAATATTCCATGGTAAAAGCAGCAGCATTAAACGGATGGATTGATGAAAAGCGAATTGTAATGGAAAACATGATTGCAATGAAGAGAGCCGGAGCAAAGATTATTATTACTTATCATGCACTTGATGTTGCAAAGTGGCTGGAGGAAGAGTAAATTGAGTAAATCGGATGAATTATTTGAAAAATCGAAAAAAATGATGCCGGGTGGAGTAAATAGTCCGGTGCGGGCTTTTTTGGCAGTACAGCGAAATCCGCTATTTATTGACCATGCAAAGGGGTCTAAAATTGTGGATGCAGATAATAATGAATATATTGATTATGTCTGTTCCTGGGGACCGGGAATCTTAGGACATGCAGACGACAGGGTGATAGAGGCGGTAAAAAAGGCGTGTGAGAAAGGACTGACCTTTGGAGCTCCAACAGAGAAAGAATATATTTTAGCAGAACTGATACAGGAAATTATGCCTTCCATGGAAATGCTGCGTCTGGTGAATTCAGGAACAGAAGCAGTAATGAGTGCGATTCGTGCAGCAAGAGGATTTACAGGAAAAAATAAGATTGTTAAATTCCGGGGCTGTTATCATGGACATTCAGATGGATTATTAGTAAAGGCAGGCTCGGGAGCATTAACCCAGTCTGTACCGGACAGTCTTGGAGTTCCGGCAGATTATACAAGAAATACATTGATTGCAGAGTATAACGACATTGCCTCTGTGGAGTCTTTATTTTCAGAATACGGACAGGACATTGCAGCCATTATTGTGGAACCGGTAGCAGCGAATATGGGAGTGGTATTACCGAAAGAGCATTTCCTGGAGGACTTAAGGGAAATTGCAGATAAATATCAGTCTCTTTTAATATTTGATGAGGTTATTACCGGTTTCCGTTTATCTTTGGGGGGAGCACAGGAATATTTTGGCGTAAAACCGGATTTGACCACGCTGGGGAAAATCGTTGGTGGAGGTATGCCATTGGCAGCCTACGGCGGAAGAAAAGAAGTCATGGAAGTGGTGGCGCCGATAGGCGGAGTATATCAGGCGGGGACACTTTCCGGCAATCCGGTTGCAACTACAGCAGGGATTGAAACATTAAAGATTTTAAAGAGTGAAAAAGAGATATACAAAAAAATCGCTCAAAGCACCGAACGGATTGCAGATACTGTGAGCGATACTTTTGGTGATAAGGTATGGGTAAACAGGATTGGTTCTTTAATGAGTGTATTTTTTACAGATAAACCGGTGGTGGATTATGAAACGGCAACCTCCGCAGATACAAAAAAATATGCGGATTATTTTAATTATATGCTGGCACAGGGAATATATCTGGCACCGTCACAGTTTGAGGCGATGTTTGTATCTAATGCCCATTCGGGAGAGGATTTGGAGAGAACCTGCCAGGCGATAAAAAACTATAGAATGTAATAAAAAATAGCAAAACAAGGCGCATCGGAGTAGTGCGCCTTGTTTTTTTGGACTATAGAAAATTGCCTATACGTGGTGTACGTTAGATGAGAACGCGACGCTTTGTTAGAGGAAAAGATTCTAACTATAAATTCACTAAGTATACAATATTGGATAAATATTTCCTATTAACCTACTTTACAAATAGGAAAAGAGGTGTTATAATAACCAACATCATAAGAAATACAGGTAAATTAAAGTATTACCTGTTATAGCTTGAAGTGTTTTGAGGAAAGAAATTGTAACACTTTGGAAAGGAACAGGCAGATGAAGGAACAATTACAACTTAAGCAAATACATACAGATGTGCTGATTATTGGCGGCGGTACCGCAGGATGTTATGCAGCTCTTACCATCAGCAGAAATTCCAGACTTTCGGTGTTGATTGCAGAAAAAGCAAACATTAAACGGAGCGGTTGTCTGGCAGCAGGTGTGAATGCTATTAATGCTTATATTGTGAAGGGGCATGAGCCACAGGATTATGTGGATTATGCTACGAAGGATGCAAATGGTATTGTGCGCAAGGATTTACTGCTTACGGCCGCACAGCATTTTAATGAAGTTACAGCGGATATGGAACGCCTGGGGCTTGTTATATTAAAGGATGAAAATGGAGATTACGTTGCAAGAGGTAACCGTAATATCAAGATAAATGGAGAGAATTTTAAACCAATACTGGCAAAGGCAGTAAAAGAAGCGGACCGGGTGGAAGTTCTTAATAATGTTAATATTACAGATTTGCTGGTGGATGATAACCGGGTATATGGAGCTGTTGGTTTTTCTGTGAAAGAGGAAACAGCTTATGAAATCAGAGCAAACGCTGTTATAGTGGCAACCGGTGGGGCAGCCGGTTTGTATAAGCCTAATAATCCCGGATTTTCCAGACATAAGATGTGGTATCCGCCATTTAATACAGGAGCAGGATACGCTATGGGAATCCTTGCAGGAGCGGAGATGACATCCTTTGAGATGCGTTTTATTGCTTTAAGATGTAAGGATACAATTGCTCCAACCGGAACAATTGCGCAGGGTGTTCGAGCAAAACAGGTAAATTCTAAGGGTGTCATTTATGAAGATAAATATGGAATTACCACCAGTGAACGAGTTTATGGAACCGTAAAGGAAAATCAGTTGGGCAATGGTCCGTGTTATCTGCAAACGACAGGAATAACAGCGGAGCAGGATGAGGATTTATTAAAGGCCTATTTAAATATGGCACCAAGCCAGACACTGAAATGGATTGAGAGTGGTAAAAATCCAAGCGAGCAGGATGTTGAGATACAGGGAACAGAGCCTTATATCGTAGGCGGACATACCGCCAGTGGCTATTGGGTAAATACCAACAGAGAAACCACAATTAACGGATTGTATGCAGCGGGAGATGTGGCAGGAGGATGTCCGCAGAAATATGTTACCGGTGCTCTTGCAGAGGGAGAAATTGCTGCATTGGATATTATTAAGAAGCTGACAAAAACGGAGGAGCATCGTACACAGAAGAGTAATGCAGCTATTGATAGTAAGGTACAAAAAGTATTACATAATTATGAAAACATCCGGAAAGAAGAACATCCCGCATTTTCCCTGGAGGAACTGGAAGAGGCTATGCAGAAAGTAATGGATGAGTATGCCGGAGGAATTGCAAGTAATTATCAATTTAATGAAAAACAATTAAAGCTGGCAGATGAGAAGATTGATCAGCTGACTGTTTTGTCGGAGCATGTTGCAGCGGAAGATATGCATGAGCTGCTATTTGCCTATGAATTGAGAGAAAGACTGGTTGTCTGCAAGTCGTTAATTGCTCATTTGAGAAACAGAAAAGAAACACGCTGGCATTCCTTTAATGAAAATCTGGATTATCCGGATACAGATGAGGCATATTTCAAGTATCTGAACTCTAAACTTGTGGATGGAAAAATTCAGATGATTTTAAGAAATATCGTAGAGGAGGCATCATATGAGCATACGGATTAATAAAGAAAAATGCGTTGGCTGTGGGAAATGTATGGAGGTATGTCCGGGAACCCTGATTGATCTTTCGGACAGAAAAGCCATTATGAAATATCCGAAGGACTGCTGGGGATGTGTATCATGTGTAAAAGAATGTCCACTGGGCGCCATTGAATTTTTCCTGGGGGCTGATATTGGAGGAAATGGAAGTATTATGAATGTAACCTCTGATGGAGATATTCTTCACTGGAATATAACAAAAAAGGATGGAACAACCACAACGATTGATGTGGATAGAAGAAATTCTAACAAATATTAATTTTGTAAGAAGAAATGCAGGTTATGAAAATATATAGATAATAGGAGAGAATAGTATGAGTGGATTATCACATTTAGATGAACTGGAAGCAGAAGCAATCTATATTATTAGAGAGGTTGCGGCAGAGTGCGAAAACCCGGTTATGCTGTATTCAATAGGAAAAGACAGTTCGGTTATGCTTCATTTGGCAATGAAAGCATTTTATCCGGAGAAACCACCATTTCCATTTTTACATGTAAATACTACATGGAAATTTAAAGAAATGATTGAATTTCGTGATAAGACAGCAAAGGAACTGGGAATTGAGATGTTAGAGTATATAAATCCGGAAGGTGTGGAAAAAGGAATTAATCCATTTGACCACGGTTCTTCTTATACGGATATTATGAAAACTCAGGCATTAAAACAGGCCCTCAATAAATATGGATTCACAGCAGCATTTGGCGGCGGACGACGAGATGAGGAAAAGAGCCGTGCGAAGGAGAGAATTTTCTCTTTCCGTAATGAGGCTCATGCATGGGATCCAAAGAACCAGAGACCGGAAATGTGGAAACTCTATAATACAGAGATTAACAAAGGTGAAAGTATTCGTGTGTTCCCGATTTCCAACTGGACAGAAAAGGATATCTGGCAGTACATAAAAAGAGAAAATATACCAATTGTTCCATTATATTTTGCAGCGGAAAGACCGGTGGTTTACAGAGACGGTAACATTATCATGGTAGATGATGACCGTATGCGTTTAGAGCCGGGAGAAAAACCACAGATGAAAATGGTTCGTTTTAGAACCCTTGGATGCTATCCACTTTCCGGCGGTGTGGAATCGAATGCTACTACGTTGGACGAAATTATCGAGGAAACCTTAAGCTCTGTTGAGTCCGAGAGAACCAGCCGTGTAATTGATAAGGATGGCGGAATAGCTAGTATGGAAAAGAGGAAGAGAGAGGGGTATTTCTAAGATGAGTGGATTATTAAAATTTATAACATGCGGAAGCGTAGATGATGGAAAATCAACATTAATAGGACATATTCTTTATGATTCCAAGCTTTTATATGCGGATCAGGAAAAGGCTTTGATTCTGGAGAGCAAGGTAGGTTCCAGAGGTGGGGAAATTGATTATTCCCTTTTGCTGGATGGACTGATGGCAGAACGTGAGCAGGGAATTACTATTGATGTAGCATATCGTTATTTTACAACAGCTAATAGAAGCTTTATTGTAGCAGATACTCCGGGACATGAGGAGTATACCAGAAACATGGCCGTAGGAGCTTCCTTTGCACAGTTGGCAATTGTTATGGTAGATGCGAAACAGGGTGTCTTAGTGCAGACCAGACGCCATTCTAGAATTTGCTCCCTGATGGGAATCAAGCATTTTGTATTTGCTGTCAACAAAATGGATCTGGTGGGTTATAGTGAAGAACGCTTTAAAGAGATTGAAAAGGATATCCTTGAACTGAAAGAGAAGCTTGAACTTTTTGATGTTAAGATTATTCCGGTTAGTGCAACAGAAGGTGATAATGTTACGAAAAAATCTGACAGTATGCCATGGTATACCGGCTCTACATTAATAAGTCATTTGGAAACTGTAGATGTATCAGAGACAGAACCGGATTCAAACTTTTATATGCCGGTACAGCGTGTATGCCGTCCAAATCATGAATTCAGAGGTTTTCAGGGACAGATTGAAAGCGGTCAGGTAAGTGTAGGACAGACAATTATCACACTGCCAAGTAATGAGACAGCTACTGTTAAGGCTATATTGGTTGGAGATAAAGCATCGGACAATGCAATTGCAGGTCAGGCTGTTACAATTCAGCTTAACAGAGAAGTGGATGTAAGCCGCGGCTGTGTTTTGACTGATAGTGATAATCTTCCGGTAGTTAAGAATGTTACAACAACCATTCTTTGGATGGATGATGATAAGCTTACGATTGGAAAAGAATATCTGGTAAAACTGGGAACTAAGAAAGTTCCGGGTATTATTAAGAGCATTGAATATAAAATTGATGTCAACTCCGGTGAGCATATAAATGCAGACTATATTGAGAAAAATGAGATTGCAGTCTGCAAGGTAGAGTTTTCAGAGAAAATTGTTGTAGATGCCTTTAAGAAGAACAAAACTCTTGGAGAGTTAATATTGATTGATCGTGTCAGTCATATGACATCAGCTTGCGGTGTTGTTGAGCAGGTAAACACTGATGCAGAAAAACCATATTTTGAAAAAGAGGATATTCGTACCGGTGGTTACATTTTTGAAGAGTTTTATTTTAATTTAGAGAATGCTTTTCTGTCAAAAGCAAATAATAATGACAAAACTTATCATGTGGGCGATGAAGTACCTGTGGAAGGTGACAGCTTTAAATATCCGGATTATTTCGATATTATTGCAGTTGATAGTAATGTGGCGGTACAGATTCGAAATCGTCAGGTACAGGATATTATCCGTTTGGAGGATTACAAGTACATGGGACTTCCGGTATTAGATGAAAGAGGATTTTCTTTAAACATTACGGGAGTGGCAGATTTGGATAACTTCCTGAACGAGTACAAGAATCTGGAGAAGGAAAAACGTTTGGAATTCCACAATAAATGGTCCAAGTTTGAAACATACAGAAGAATTGTGTGTACAGATAATTTCTGGATGATTTAAATTGTCTCACGAGGTATGGAGGTAATAGAGGAATGAAAATATCGACAAAGGGAAGATATGCAGTAATGCTGATGCTGGATTTGGCAACCTATAATACAGGAGAACCTGTAAGGTTAAAGGATGTTGCAAAGAGACAACAGATATCAGAAAAATATTTGGAACAGATTATATCCACATTGAACAAGGCTGGCTTTGTAAGAAGCGTCCGTGGACCTCAGGGCGGATATATGCTTAAATATGAACCGGAGAAATATACAATTGGCATGATTTTAAGACAAACAGAGGGAAATTTAGAACCGGTCAATTATGAAGATACTAGCGAGCAGGAGCAGGAGTCGGTGACAGTAAGAATCTGGGAACAGTTAGGCAATGCGATTAATGGTATTGTGGATAATATTACATTGAAGGATTTGGTGGAATGGCAGGCAGAGCAGATTAGCCAATATGTAATTTAACATGAGCAGAATATATTAACAGGTATGAAAATGAACATACTGCATGGTAAATGGGGCTCTAGTATGTTAGAGCCCTCTCCTTTGCTCGAAAAATGATATTTGCAGTATCAAAGTATTTAAAGTAATATATGTTCCGGATGTTGATTTTTCATGGGTAAAATAATTGGTAAGGAGTCTAAAGAAATGTTGGATGTATTAATAATAGGAAGTGGACCCGCAGGTTTGTCTGCAGCTGTTTATGCAAAAAGAGCAGATTTGAGTGTAGTTGTGGTGGAAAAAGTATTTTATGGCACCGGCCAGATTGCAGAAAGCCATCAGGTAGATAATTATCTTGGACTTTTAGGAATTAATGGATATGACCTCGGAGAAAAATTTAGAGAACATGCGGCAAGTCTTGGAGTGGAATTCAAGGAGGGAGATGCCGAACGCTTTGAGCCTTGCGAAGAAGGTTGGAAGGTATATCTGAAAAAAGGAGAAATTTTAGAGGCAAGGACTGTGATTTATGCAGCAGGGGCCGTGCATCGTCACCTGGATATACCGGGAGAAAAAGAGTATTCCGGTAAAGGTGTTTCCTACTGCGCAACCTGCGATGGAGCCTTTTTTAAAGGAAAAACAGTGGCGGTTATCGGCGGTGGAGATACAGCGTTAGATGATGCTTTGTATTTGTCAGGAATCTGCAAAAAGGTATTTTTAATTCATAGAAGAAATGAATTTCGTGGTTCTGCTAAGACAGTAGAGCAGTTGAGGACAAGAGAAAATGTTGAGTTTGTTTTAGAGGCAAAGCCTGTGAAAGTAACAGGAGCTGATAAGGTAGAAAAGCTTGAACTTGAAAGTGGAAGAAATCTGGAAGTAGATGGTGTATTCGTCGCAGTGGGAATGATTCCAATGACTGCTTTGGTGAAAGAAGTGGCAGAGCTGGATAAGGATGGATATGTTGTGGCGGACGAGACGGGTAAAACCACCACAAAAGGATTTTTTGTGGCGGGGGATGTCCGGACTAAAGCACTTCGTCAGGTGGTAACTGCAGTTTCAGATGGGGCGAATGCAGCGATTTCGGCAGAACAGTATATAAGAAAAAATTATAACAGGATATAAGAATAATTGAATTGACTTATAGCATTTCGTGTGTTAAGTTAAACAGGTAAAACATAGTATTCATATAGATGTGGTAGGAAATATGAGAGCGGAGGTTCTGTTTATGAAGAAATTGTTTTTATCTGCAGGGGGGATTTATCATTGTTAGCTTACAGATATTTTGAGAGATTTTGTAGAAGGGCTTAAAAAGTAAGCTAATATGTAAATGATAAGGAGATATAAGTATGAAAAATAAAATTTTTAATAAGAAAACAGTAGCATTTGTAACAACAGCAGTGCTGGCACTTGGCGGATTAGCAGGCTGCGGAAACAACTCAGATACAGCTGATGCAGTTATTGAAATCACAAATGTATCCTACGACCCAACAAGAGAGCTGTATGAGTCATATAATTCACTTTTTGCGGAATATTGGAAAGAGAAGAATGGGCAGGAGGTTACAGTAGTACAGTCTCATGGCGGTTCCGGAAAGCAGGCTTTGGAGGTTGCAAATGGTCTTGAAGCAGATGTTGTTACTTTAGCTTTAGAGGGAGATATAGATACCATTGTAGATGCAGGATTGATTGAAGCAGGATATACAAGTGAATTCGAATTGGATAGTTCACCATATACTTCCACAATTGTTTTTCTTGTAAGAAAAGGAAATCCTAAGAATATTCAGGATTGGGATGATTTGATTCAAGAAGGTGTAGGTGTTATCACACCGAATCCAAAAACTTCCGGTGGTGCCCGTTGGAATTACCTTGCAGCATGGTATTATTTTGAAAAACAGGGTCTGAGTGAAGATGAAATAAAAGAGAACATGAAGAAATTATACTCGAATGTATTGGTATTGGATTCAGGAGCCCGCGGAGCAACAACAACCTTTACTGAAAACGGACAGGGTGATGTATTGATTGCGTGGGAAAATGAAGCATTTCTGTCAGTAGAAGAAAATCCGGATGATTACGAGATTATTGTTCCGTCCGTATCGATTCTTTGCCAGCCTACAGTTGCTATTGTAGATGAGGTAGTAGATAACAGAGGCACTAGAGATGTTGCTACAGAATATTTACAGTACTTATATTCAGAGGAAGCACAGAAATTAGAGGCAGATAATTATTATCGTCCATCAAATGAAAGCATTTTAGCAGAATACGAAAGCACTGCTAACAGTAATGTGATTACAGAAATTCCTTCTGACGGAAAATGGATTGTCACAAACGTAGACTTAACGAATATTAATCATTTTGGTGGATGGCAGGAAGCAGCCCAAAAGCATTTTGTAGATGGTGCATTGTTTGATAGTATTTATGAACAAAAATAGTATTTCGTAATATGAATAAGAGACGGATTCTTATAAGCAGAAAGATAAGAAAGAGAGGATTATAGTTGTGAAAGAAAGAAAAAGAAAGAAAAAAAGGGTTATTCCGGGGTTTGGATTATCATTAGGTATAACCATTACATTACTTGGATTTATTGTTTTAATTCCATTGTGCTCTCTCATTATCTTTTCTGCGGAATTATCTTTTTCAGATTTTATTGCAACAGTAACAAGACCCCGAGTATTGTCCAGTTATGTTGTGAGTTTCCAAACTGCATTTGTAGCAGCGGTGATTGATGCAGTTATGGGTATTATACTTGCATGGGTATTGGTACGATATGATTTTCCGGGAAAGAAGATTATGAATGGAATTATTGAATTACCCTTTGCATTACCTACAGCAGTTGCCGGTATCTCATTGACTCATTTAACCACAACTAATGGCTGGATAGGTAGTTTCTTTTACAAATTTGGTATAGAAATTGCATATACAAGAGTCGGAATTACGGTGGCTCTTGTATTTATCGGCATTCCATTCGTGGTAAGAGCAGTTCAGCCGGTATTGGAGAAAATTGATGTCCAATACGAAGAAGCAGCTAATATTTTAGGTGCCAACGGCAGACAGACAGTGTTACAGGTTATTCTTCCGGAGATCATGCCGGCATTAATTGGAGGATTTACCATGTCATTTGCAAGAGGACTCGGTGAATACGGCAGTGTTGTTTTTATTGCAGGAAATACACCTTATGAGACGGAAATAGCACCGCTTATGATTATGTCTGAGTTGCAGGAATTTGATTATGCAAGTGCCACATCCATAGCACTCGTGATGCTTATTGCTGCATTTGTCATATTATTTATAAATGCATTGATTCAAAGCAGAACATCAAAAATTGTTAGCGGCATTGCATAATGGCCGGGAAGGGATTGGAGATTGATATGAACGTAAGGAAAAAATCCGGACCAATAAAATGGATATTGATAGGACTTAGCACCATTTTTCTCACAGTTATGCTGATTTTACCACTAATCTATGTATTATATACGGCATTTGAGGAAGGAATTCAGGTGTTTATAGCTGCAGTAACTGATCAATATGCCCAAAAGGCTATTTGGCTTACCATAGAGGTAACAATTATTGCAGTTGTTGTTAATACGATATTTGGTATCTTTTCAGCGTGGTGTATTACACGTTTTCAGTTTAAAGGTAAGAAAATTGTTTCTACTTTGATTGACCTGCCACTTACAGTATCACCTATTATTGCAGGTTTGATATATGTATTAACATTTGGAAGACAAAGTGTACTTTATACATATCTTCAGGAAGCAGGTATTAAAATTATATTTGCAGTTCCGGGTATTGTTCTTGCAACAATATTTGTGACATTTCCGTTTATTTCAAGAGAAATTATTCCTGTATTAACCGTACAGGGAACAGACGAAGAAGAGGCAGCTGCGCTCATGGGAGCGGGAGGATTTACCATCTTTCGTGAAATAACCTTTCCTCATATTAAATGGGCATTGCTTTATGGTATTGTGTTGTGTACAGCAAGAGCAATGGGTGAGTTCGGAGCGGTATCAGTGCTCTCAGGTCACTTAAGAGGAAAAACGAATACAATGCCGTTATATATTGAATTACTATATCAAGGCTATGATTTTACCGGAGCATTTGCAGTATCAGCGATACTAGTGCTGATGGCAGTGGTTATTCTGATTCTTCGAAGTGTACTGGAAAATAAAGGTAAGACGGAAGGGGAGTAAAACATGGCAGAACAGATTAAAAATTATGTAGAATTAAGAGGAATCAATAAAACATTTAATAAATATAAAGCTTCTGATGATGTTAATTTCGGTATTGAAAAAGGAAAATTAATTGCATTATTAGGACCGAGTGGAAGTGGTAAGACAACCATTCTGCGAATGATCGCAGGTTTGGAAACAGCAGATTCCGGAGATATTATTATTGATGGAAAAGTGGTAAATGATGTTTTGGCCAGTAAACGTGGAATAGGCTTTGTATTTCAGAACTATGCACTTTTTCGTTATAAAACTGTTTATGAAAATATTGCTTTTGGATTAAAAGTAAACAAGTGGAATAAGGCTGATATTAAACAGAGAGTCGATGAACTGATCGAGCTGGTTGGTTTGAAAGGGTTAGAGAAAAGATATCCAAATCAGCTCTCAGGTGGTCAGCGACAAAGAGTTGCTTTTGCCAGAGCATTGGCTCCAAATCCGGAATTATTGCTTTTAGACGAACCTTTTGCGGCGATTGATGCAAAGGTAAGACAGGAGCTTAGAAGCTGGCTTCGTGAGATGATTGACAAGGTTGGAATTACCAGTATTTTTGTTACACATGATCAGGAAGAGGCAATTGAAGTAGCGGATGAAATTATTATTACCAACAAGGGTAGAATTGAGCAGATTGGAACTCCGCTTGAGATTTATAGAAAACCGAAAACCTCTTTCGTAGCAGAGTTCATGGGACAGCCGATTCGTATTAAAAATATTAATACATTTAAAGGATTTAATAGCCTGGATGAATCTCTCCATGCTGTAGTCCGCGCAGAGAATGTTAGTATAACAAAATTAAATGAGCCTTTTATATCACCTGCCTCTGTTGAAGAAGGTGTAGTGGAACAGATTTTATTTAGAGGAAAAGAAGTGGAAGTGGTAGTTCGAATCCATGATATTATCCTTAAAGGAACTCGTAGGATTGAAGATCCACCGGTTTACAAAAATGAAAAAGTAAATGTATGTATCTATCGTGCGTATACCTTTTTAGATGACGGAGAAGTGACGATCGTTGGAAATGCGAACATTGAGACGGAAGAGTCTGTAATTATTTAAGAAAAGTTTAGAGTGTATCGGAAAAAGAATCTCGCTTGAGAGATTCTTTTTTTAGTTATAAGAAAGTGCTCATACGTGGTGTATGTCGGAGGAAAATGCGACGCTTTTTAAAATATTTTAAATCCTACCTTGACAATAGGAAATAATGAGTTATAATGTCTTTATATTCTAGTAAACAACTAGGAATTAAAAGTGAGAAAGTCACAGAGAAGAGGAATAAAAATGAGCAAACTTATATATTTAGATAATGCTGCTACTACACAGGTATACCCGGAGGTATTGCAGGAAATGATTCCGTTTTTCACAGAGTGCTACAGCAATCCGGCAGCAGTATACAGTTATGCGGCAGAAAGCAAAAAGGCAGTAGATAAAGCAAGAGAGAACGTTGCAGAATTGATTCATGCAAAGACAGAAGAGATTTATTTTACCGGTGGAGGAAGTGAGTCGGATAACTGGGCGTTAAAAGCTACGGCAGAAGCGTACGGAACAAAAGGAAAGCATATTATTACAAGTACTATCGAGCATCATGCAATACTGCATACATGCGAGTATCTTGAGAAAAAAGGTTTTGACATCACATATGTTGGCGTAGACGAAAACGGAACTGTGAAGTTAGACGAGTTAGAGGCTGCCATTCGGGAAGATACTATTTTGATTTCTATTATGACAGCAAATAACGAAATCGGAACAATTCAGCCGATTGCAGAAATTGGAAAAATTGCACATGAGCACGGAGTGTTGTTCCATACAGATGCCGTTCAGGCATTTGGACATATTCCAATTGATGTGGACGAGATGAATATTGACATGTTAAGTGCCAGCGGTCACAAAATTAACGGACCAAAAGGAATTGGCGTAATGTATATCCGCAAGGGTGTGAAGATTCTCTCCTTTATCCATGGGGGAGCACAGGAGAGGAAACGTCGTGCAGGTACATCAAACGTACCGGGAATCGTCGGAATCGGAAAAGCCGCAGAGCTTGCAAAAGAGCAAATGGACAAGCGAAGCAGCACTGAAATAGCATTGCGTGACCACCTGATTGAGAGGGTACTTACAGAAATTCCGTACAGTCGGTTAAATGGAGAGAGAACGAACCGTCTTCCAAACAATGCGAATTTCTGCTTCCGTTTTATTGAGGGAGAATCCCTGTTAATCCTATTAGATCAGCTGGGAGTTTGTGCATCCAGTGGTTCGGCTTGTACCTCCGGTTCTCTGGACCCTTCACATGTCCTGCTTGCAATCGGACTTCCACATGAAGAAGCACATGGTTCGCTTCGTCTCACTCTTTCAGAAAAGACTACGAAGGAAGATTTAGACTTTGTAGTAGATGAACTGAAAAAAATTGTGGCACGTTTAAGAAATATGTCACCATTATATGAGGATTTTATTAAGAAACAGCAGAAATAATAGAAAGCAGATTGAAAATATAGTGTAAGAAGCATACAGTAAGAAAGGATATTGCATATGTACAGCGAAAAAGTAATGGACCATTTTAATAATCCGAGAAATATGGGAGAAATAGAAAATCCAAGTGGTGTAGGTACAGTCGGAAATGCCAAATGTGGCGATATCATGAGAATGTATCTGGACATTGATGATGACAAAGTTATTCAGGATGTAAAATTTAAAACATTTGGCTGTGGGGCAGCAGTTGCAACCAGCAGTATGGCAACTGAGCTGGTAAAAGGAAAGACAGTTGATGAAGCATTGACTGTAACAAACAAAGCTGTTATGGAAGCTTTAGATGGACTTCCGCCAGTGAAGGTGCATTGTTCACTTTTAGCAGAAGAAGCAATTCACGCAGCGTTATGGGATTATGCAGAGCGAAACGATGTTACAATTGAAGGATTAGAAAAACCGGTAACTGATATTTCAGAAAAAGAAGAAGAAGAGGAATATTAGAAGATAGAATCTGGAGCAAGTGCAAGTTGAACAGGCACTTGCTCCTTCGTTTTTTACTTTATAGGAAAGACCTTTTGCCCCCCTGATTAATGTTATAATAAAAAAAGTTTTGTGAGGAGGAAGATATGGCGATTGTAGGAGCATTATCCGCCCAGAAAGTATCTGGCGAAAATATGTAGGAAAAATAACAAATATGTGATAGAATAAAAAAGGCAGTACATGGGAAGGGAAGAATAAAATGCTGATTGATTTTAACAAAAACAGAGAAGAAACAGAATTAAGTGATAATATGGAAGAGCAGGAAGTACTTGAAAATGATGTGGCACAGACAGGAGAGGAAAAGCCTTCGGCAATACGTGAAATCATCAGTTGGTTGATTTATTTTGCAGTAGCAATTATTGCAGCAATGCTAATTAAGAATTACCTGATTATTAATGCAAGTGTTCCAACCGGTTCAATGGAGAATACTATTTTGCCGGGAGACAGATTAATCGGAAACAGACTTGCTTACATAAATTCTGAAGCGGAGCGGGGAGACATTGTAATTTTCAGTTATCCGGATAATGAAAATGAAACCTATGTAAAGCGAATTATTGGTCTTCCGGGTGAGACGGTAACCATAGAAAATGCCAAGATTTATATTAATGGTTCAACAAAACCGTTGGATGAGCCGTATCTTAAGGAAGAATGGGTGGAAGAGACTGGTCCATATATCTTTGAAGTGCCGGAGGATTGCTATTTCGTTTTAGGAGACAATCGAAATAATTCATGGGACGCAAGATATTGGACAAATACATATGTTTCCAAAGAAAAAATCTTAGGAGAAGCAATTTTTACATATTGGCCATTAAACCAGTTTGGTAAATTAGAATAAGAGCATACGATAAGATGCAGATGAATGACACCTTGCGAAAGCAAGGTGTCATCTGCCATTTACATGGAATGTAACATCATGGTAAGTAAGCTGCAAAAAGTTTGCAAATCTTGTGAGCGAGACTCCTTGTTAATTCATAGCAATTTTCGTAAATTCCTATGAATTAAAGTTCTCGGCAGATGTGCACTGTGACGCTTTTTTTTATTTTGCACATGGTAAAATATGGAAGCGTAAAATATACAAAAGTTAAAGTGGGAGAAGAGTTATGGTAACATTACTTGCAAAAATATTTATTAAAGATACAGAAGAGAAAGACGTAATGCGTCAGTCCTATGGAATATTGTGTGGAGCGGTTGGAATTTTACTAAATATTATTCTTTTTATTGGAAAGTTTATTGCAGGAACCATCAGCCATTCTATATCTATTACAGCAGATGCAATTAATAATTTGTCAGATGCCGGATCATCGGTAGTGACATTAATAGGATTTAAACTGGCCGGGCAAAAGCCGGATACCGAGCATCCATTCGGACATGGACGAATGGAGTACATATCAGGACTTGCGGTAGCGGCAGTTATTTTACTTATGGCATATGAATTGATTAGTGACTCTATCCGGAAAATCATACATCCGGAAAGCACAGAATTTTCAATTCTTATCGTAGTGATTTTATTAGTATCTATTCTTGTAAAGCTTTATATGGCTGCTTATAACCGCAGTATTGGTAAGAAGATAGATTCTGCTGCAATGAAAGCAACAGCAGCAGACAGTCTAAGTGATACGGCAGCAACAACGGTTGTATTAATTGCAACACTGGTATCTCATTTTACCGGTCTTAAGATTGACGGATATTGTGGTGTTTTAGTTGGATTGGTTATTTTGTATGCAGGTTATTCAGCAGCAAAGGATACTTTAGATCCATTGCTTGGAAAAAAGGCAGACCATGAATATGTAGAAAAAATTGAGAAAATAGTTCTTGCCCATGAGCAAGTGTGTGGAATACATGACTTAATCGTACATGATTACGGTCCAGGACGTCAGATGATATCCCTTCATGCAGAAGTGGCGGCAGAGGCGGATATGTTAGAAACGCATGATGTGATTGATTTGATTGAAAACGAGCTTCGTGTCAAATTAGGTTGTGATGCAACGATTCATATGGACCCGATTGTAACGTCAGATGTTCATGTGCAGGAATTAAAAACGGCAGTGATTTCTATTATTACAAAAATTGATGAAGCATTAACTCTGCACGATTTTAGAATGGTGACGGGGCCTACACATACGAACCTGATTTTTGATGTGCTTGTTCCGTATAAATTCAAATTAAATGACGAAGAACTGACTGCCGAGATACAACATCGCGTGACGAAAGAGCTTGGAGATAATTACTTTATTGTAATCAAAATTGACAGACCATTTGTGGACTAGGAGATAAAAAAGTGAAGAACATTCTGCTGTTAGAAGATGATACAAATCTGAATCGAGGAATCAGTCTGAAATTAGAGAAGGAAGGCTGTCAGGTATTATCTGCATACACAATTAAAGAAGCAAAAGAAATATTTGAAAAAGAAGAGATTCATTTAGTGATTAGTGATATTACCTTATCGGATGGAAGCGGACTTGAGTTTGGACAATTGGTTCGGGAAAAAAGTGATGCCTATCTGATGTATCTGACTGCATTAGATCAGGAAATTGATATTGTAAATGGATATGATACCGGGGCAGATGATTATATTACAAAGCCTTTTTCTGTAAATGTTTTAGTTTCTAAAGTGAATGCTATTTTAAGAAGATTAGGAGAGAAAGAAACAGGCGTTTTTGTATCAGAAGATATTGAAGTATCACTAAAGGAGCTGCAGGTAAAAAAGGCTGGGATAGTGATTTCATTAAGTAAGACGGAATTACAGATTCTTGTTTATCTTATGGAAAATGCAGGCCAGATTGTTTCCAAGGAAAGCATTTTAGAAAAAATATGGGGACTTGAGGGACAGTTTGTGGATGATAATACCGTAACAGTGAATATCAGCCGTTTAAAAAATAAGCTGGATACGGCGTGTATTTCGAATGTGAGAGGACTAGGTTATATATGGACAGAAAAAGTAATAAGAAAGTAGCAGGGATATTCCTGATTGCAGGATTTTTTCTGCTACTTTGTTTTGGTACAATATTTTTGTATGTTCAAAAGGAATTTCAAATTAAAAACACGCAGATGACGGAAATGATCGTTTTGTACCCTGAGCTGGAACAGGAACTACAGGAAAATTTCTCATTTTACAAGGAGCAGTCAATCAAAGAAATGCAGCGTTTGATGGTGTATTTGGCAGCAGTGACAGCATTATCCATGGTGATTTTTTGTTGGTTTTGGAAAAAGCAGCAAGAGAAAGAAATGAGAGAAATAAATGAGGAAGCCAGTGCGGTTTATGAGCAGCTTCTGCGGTTTCGTAAAGGCGATTTTCAAATAGAGGTGTCTTTTTTTTCGGGGAAAACTGCTTACAAATGGGAAAAAATATATGAACTAATGCGGGAACTTGGATACTATTTTGCAGCTTTAAAAGAGCAGTTGGAAGAGGAAGAAAATAGCACAAAAGCGTTAATTACAGATATTTCACATCAGCTTAAGACACCCCTTGCGTCTTTAAGAATGAGCCATGAATTAGCAAAAGCAGATAATTTAAGTGAAGTAGAACATAAAGAATTTTTAGCAATGGAAGAGCAGGAAATCAACAAATTAGAAAGCTTGTTAGAGGAACTGGTAAATCTATCGCGTCTGGAATGTAATATGATTCAGGTAAAGGCAGAATATAAAAGCATAAAGCAGACGATTATGAAGGCAGTGAATCAGGTGTTTATGAAAGCACATAGCAAAAACATTGAAATGTGTGTGGAGCTTGATAAGGATGTGCTAATAAAGCATGATGTGAAATGGACGGCAGAGGCTTTTGTAAATATCATAGATAATGCAATTAAATATTCTGATTCGGATACAACAATTAGAATACGTACAGAGCAGTTGCCAAGTAATTTGCTAATTGAAGTGGAAGACGAAGGTATGGGAATACCGGAAGAAGAGATACATAAAATCTTTAAACGTTTTTATCGAGGTGAGAGGGCCCGAGAAAATGTAGAGGAGGGGGCAGGTGTTGGTTTATATTTGGCACGCAGTATTATAGAGCAGCAGGGCGGAACGATTGTTGCCAAGAGAAAGAATAAAAATGGGACTATTTTTAAAATTATATTACCGCTTTAATTGTGGCTAAGAGAACCCTTACAAAACTGTTATGGTTGTTGTAAGGGTTTTGTAATGTAAGGGTGATATATATATATATTAGAAGCTGAGAGGAAGCTTTGCAGAAAAAAAGAAGTAAGTGAGGAATCAGATGGATGCAATCGTAGAAATTCAGGATTTGGTAAAATATTATCAGATGGGAGAGAATGTGGTAAAGGCGGTAGACCACACTTCTTTAAAGTTTGAAAGAGGAAAATTTACAGCCATTGTCGGGCGTTCCGGTTCAGGAAAATCGACCCTGTTACATATGATGGGAGGGCTTGATTACCCGGATGCAGGAAAAGTATTTATTGAAGGTAAGGATATTTTTTCTTTCAAAAATAATCAATTGGCAGAATTCCGACGGAAAAAAATTGGGTTTGTTTTTCAGGATTTTAATTTGATACCATCCTTAAATGTATGGGAAAATGTTGTTTTACCCTTAGGATTGGATGGGCGAAAAGTAAACGAAAAAGAAATCATAAGGATTCTTGAAAGAATTGGGATGGCCGATAAGAAGGATGCTATGCCAAATACTTTATCAGGCGGACAAAAGCAAAGGACTGCAATTGCAAGAGCATTAGCAAGCACACCGGCAATTATCTTAGCGGATGAACCAACAGGAAATCTTGACTCCAAGACAGAGCTGGAGGTAATGAGTTTATTAAAAAGCTGTGTCAAGGATTTTGGACAGACATTAGTTATGATAACCCATGATGAGACAATTGCCCAGATGGCGGATGTTGTTGTTATGATAGAGGATGGCAAGGTGGTGATGAATTCATGAAAATGACTACAAAAATTGCCTGCTCTAATCTGAAATATCATAAGAACAAAAATATCTTAACCGGGAGTGCTATTTTTTTAACAACATTACTGCTTTTTTTAATTCCGACTATGGGAATAAATATGATTGAGGGACAGTATGCGGCAATAAATGAAATATATCCAAACTGGCATGCCGTTTTTCGAAATGTGGATGAGGATACGGTTAATAAGCTTTCTGTTCATCATGCAGTAGGAAAATATGGACTGAGAAGTGACGTTGGATATATGGTAGACTCTGATGCGGTGATTGCCATGCTGTATATAGATGAGCAGGGTTTTTCATTATATAATATAGAACTTGTCAGTGGTCATTTGCCGAAACAGGAAAATGAAATTGTGGTATCTGAGGGTATTTTAGAGGAATTAGGTCAGCAAGGAGAAATTGGAGATGTAATTCATGTTCCGTATCAGATTTATCGTAATGGAGAGTTGGATTTTTCGGAAGAAAAAAATTTTGTCATTTCCGGCTTTGTGGAACAGGAAGAGAGTGTAAGAGAGCAGAAATCATATTCCTCTTTTGTTTCTAAAGATTTTTTGCAGGAAGAAATTCCGGAGGAACAGATTTCATATCATTTTCTTTTTCAGGTGGTTGGAAGTGATGAAATGACAACTGATGATATCGAAGAAAAAATCAATCAGCTTGCAGAGCAGTTTGGAATCAAGGAAAATGCAATCGGAGTGAATAAGGACTATTTGTGGGCGAATTATGTAGATCCGGCATTTATACCTGCTATTGTTTTAATTATGCTCATTATCGTTTTAGCAGGAATTATCACGATATACAGCATTTATTACATTTCCATGGAAGAGCGGATTCAGGAATTTGGAAGGTTAAAAGCAATGGGTGCCACAAAGAGGCAGATACGACAGATTGTTTTAAGGGAGGGATTTTCTGTAGCGTTTATTGCAATTCCTTTAGGACTACTTGCAGGTACGGTATTATCAAAGATGGTTTTCTCTGGTTTGATGGAATTGTATGTAGGTGAAAATGCTATGGTATCCATTTTAAGGGATTTATTGAATGAAAATAAAATCCGGTTGTATCATGGATGGATTTATCTATTGGCAGTTGCGGTAACACTTACGACCGTTTATTTGTCTTTGCTTAGACCTATGAGAACTGCGGCAAAGGTATCCGAGATTGAAGCAATGCGGTATCAGGATAACAAGGGAGAAAATGCAAAAAGAAAGAGGAAAAAAGGCTATCTGAACATAACAACCGGCAGACTTGCAAAGATATATCTGACCGGAAATAAGAAAAAAAGTGCTATTACCATCTGTTCTATGGCTGCAACAGGAATTTTTCTGATGGTGATTGCAACAGTTTTATCCTGCGCAAATCCGGTAGAAGGTGCCAATAATACGGTTTTAGGACAGTATGAGATTTCTCCTGCGGTAGAATATGAAAATAAGGAACATCCGGAGCGTGAATGGGGAAATATGCAGAAGAACAATCCATTAACTAAGGAATTGGAAGAAGAAATTGAGCAGGTAGAGGGAATCGAAGCTGTGGTATGTTTTTCTAAGCTTTATGGTACATCGGAGGAATTTGACGGTGTGAGGGAAGGAATATTAGGTGTGCCGGAAAGCTATAAAGAGGAATTAGAAAATGGAATTATTCGTGGAAATGTCACATATGAAGAATTATTAACCGGAGATAAGGTCATTGTAGATAAGAACTTATTATATTGGTATCCGGACATAGAGGTGGGAGATATTTTAAAGGTGCAAGTTGAAACCGGTTCTAAGACTTATGAAAAGAGTCTTCAGGTCGCCGCCATAGGAGAATATCCGCTTGCTTTTTCAAACTATAGCTATCTTATGATGGCACAGGAAGGTTTAGAAACCTTAAGTGATTGCAGTCTGAATTATTATTATCATGTTTTTGCAGAAAAGAATTATGATGAAGAGGTTGAAAAGCGATTAGAAGCACTGGTTGCGGAATCAGAATTTTTGGAAATGCAGACATGGAAAGCTGCTTATGAGGAAAACAAATCTACAATGGCGATGGTGAGTGGTGCGTGCTACGCATTTCTTGGAGTGTTAGGTGTAATCTGTATTATGAATATGATAAATACCATGATTCACAGTGTACATGTCCGAAAAAAAGAAATCGGTATGTTGCAGGCAATAGGAATGTCAGATTTACAGTTGCTTTACATGCTTCAAATGGAAGGAATGTTTTATACGTTAGGAACGTTGATTCTTTCTGTAGGTGGTGGAAGTCTGCTTGGTTATCCGGTATTTCTTTGGGCAAAAAATAATGGAATGTTTAATATTAGCAATTATCATTATCCGTTTACAGCTGCGATGATAATTTCAGGGGTGCTTTTCCTTGTCCAGTTCATCCTAACGGCAGCCCTTGGAAAGTCTGTGAAAAAAGAATCTTTAATTAACAGAATCCGATTCAGTGAATAGATTTTAGAAAAACAAGAGTAAATATAAAAACTGCTCTCTTTTTATCAAACAGGTTTTCACTAGATTACTTGTCTGATAAAAGAGAGCAGTTTTTATAGTAAATTGCTCGTATGTGGTGTATGTCAGGCGTCATGCGCGACATATTTATTCGCCGTCTGTTTCATTAGATTCGATATCGGTCTTATCTGAATCAGCAGTTTCGGAGTTTGTTTTAGCATCTTCAGAACTGTTTTCTGTTGTCTGGGATTCGGTATTTTCAGAGCTATTCTCAGTTGTCTTTGTTTCTGTGCTTTCAGAACCGTTTTCTGTTGACTCGGTTTCTGTAGCAGCAGTGCTGTTTTCTGTAGTAGCGTCTGTTGCATCTTCTGTCTCTGTGTCGATGACATCAGGATCTTCATAAATGAATTCGTTAATACCTTCTCTTAAGATAATTCCTTTTGAACCGGTTATTTTAACAGTAATTACATCACCATCTTTTACGTTCTTAAGTGGTGTAGTAATAATAGTAGAAGTTAAGTAGGAGGTAGACACTTTATTACCATTTACAAAGATTTTAGTGTTTTTTGTAAAGTTTGAACCATGAACAGTTAATGTATTATTTATATTATTTTTGTAAAGAGCAGAAATTTTTACATCCTCAACATCCATCATAAGGTCTGTTGCAGGGTAAAGATCTTCTCCCTTATAAGCATATCGTTTACCGTAAAGTAAGTCGTACTGAAGGTTTTCAAGACCGGACTGGTAAGTTGCGGAATCAGCCTGTGTCTGAGTATAGTTAAAAATTGTTCCTTCATGGATTCCGACCTGATCTGTAATCTGTGCTAAGAGCTGGTAAGAAGTAATATCAGCATCTTCTTTTGGAAGTCCCATATTGTTCCAGGTAACATAATTTGTCTTAAAAATATTACCGGAATTCATATCTTCATCGGTAAGTCCCATAGTTGGAAGATGATCACCGAACATAACAATAATAGTATCTTCATCACGCTTATTTACTTCGTTGATTAAATCACTGATAAAACGGTCAACGTTATGCAGCATGTTAATGTAGTATTCCCACTGATTGTTTGTAGCTTCATCAGCAGCACCGCTTACTTTGATGGCAGGATTTTCGATAATTTTCTCTGTTGGATAATCGCCATGAGCACCAACGGTAATTGTATAAACAAAATCAGACTGACCTTCGGTAGAATCCAAGGCTTTAATTGTTTCATCAACGAGAACATCATCTGTTGCCCAGCTTCCAAGTGGAGTAAGCTGTGTAATATTCATTAATTCTTTGCTTGTAAAGGTATCAAATCCCATCATAGAGAAAGCGTTGTTACGACTATAGAAGGTAGCAGTATTATTATGTACTACGTGAGTACCATAGCCAAGTTTTGACAGGTTAGAAGCAATACTTTCACAGTCTGTCTGCTTTAAGATTGTTTTGTAAGGATATTCGCCGGTACCGAAATACTGCATGCTCATACCTGTTAAAATTTCAAATTCTGTGTTAGCAGTACCTGCACCGACAACCGGAACAGTAAGGTAACCGGTAGAGAAGTTTTCTTCTAAAAAGTGGAAGGTTGGAACTGCATCCTCGGACAATTCAAGGAAACCAATTTCATCAGGGTCACAGAAAGATTCTAATAAAATACAAATAATATTTGGTGCGTTATCAGCAGTTACAGTTGTTTCCTCACTTGCAGAATCAACTAATGTCTGGATTGCTTCAATTGTTTCTTCAGAGTAATCATCCGGTTCGTCCATACCACGTCCTACAACGCTTGTTGAGAATCCGTAAACAAATCCGTAATCAGAATAACCTTCTGCAATATTTGAAAAATAAGAAGCAATAATATTTGAGTTCTGTGCAGCATGTGTTGTAATTGGAAGTCCAACTAAAAGCAGTGCAGCAATGGAAACCGGTGCAAGAACTTTATGACGTTCTCCCTGATATCTTGGTCCTTTGATAAAGAAAAGAACAAGAGCTGTAAGGAAAGTAACAACAACGGCTACCACAAGTGTAGCTTCTTCTTTTGTAAAATAAGTTGTATTCTGCATTGCAAAAAGGTCTGAGATACATTTTAAATCAGTGTAACTGAAAGGCGTAACACGGTTAGAAAGAATGCAACCGTTAATAGTTCCAAGGAACAGCCATAAACCACTGATTAAGATACGCATCTGCGCTCTTACCTTAAATAAGTAAACAATGGATAAGGATGCAAAAATAATAAATGCATTGTAAAGGTATGCCAATGTATGTTCAGATACAAAGGATACCGCAGAGAAGAAATCACGTCTGGAAATCAACTCGATTACGAAAGTTAATGCACATGCTAAAATAAAATGAAATACTAAAGAGTACTTATTAAAAAAAGCAATTCGTTTGTAATAATTCTCACTGTGAGGTTTCTTTTTTGGTAATTTAGCAAGAAGATTTTTCACAGTAGTATGAACAGGTTCGAGTTTTTTTACAACAGGGTTCAATTTTTTCTTAAAAGCTTCAAATTTCTGTTTCATTGATATTCCTCCATAATCAGTATTCATATACGTTCAACAAAAAGTAATTTTAAAATGTTAAGTAAAATATATGTAAAAAATAAAATTTTCGATACTATGAGAATATATCGCGTATCAAGCCAAAAATCAATTGGAAAGATAGATAAAAAAGCAAAAAGTTTTGAAGCTTTTATATTAAACGTGAATAAAAAATGAACAAAGTATGTCCAAAAAAGGGAATGAGAGGAAGAAAAAACCAATTATCAGGAAGGAAAATCGAATTTTAAATGACACATATTATAT
>X314_Red_Deer__coassemble_45_pt1 | contig 25423 bp, 23 predicted proteins | sample X314_Red_Deer__metabat2_high_PE_002 | metagenome-assembled genome bin X314_Red_Deer
CACAAGCCAAAACAATGTTAGCATTGTAACATAACCACGCAGATATATTTTTGTAAAGCTTGCTTTTTCCCCTATGCCAATCCATAAAACTCCTAATAAAGCCGGGAAAATTCCATATTCATATAACAAAATAAAAAATGACATTATCATTTCAATTATCCGCTCCTGTCAACCAAGTCTCTTTCCGGCACTTTCCTGCCGAGAAACAAATCGTATATTTTCTTCCGGCTGTCGCATGAAATACTGCATCAAAACCAATATATTCTTCTTTTGCACCGTTTCCTTTTAAAATAGCACCCACATCTTTGCGATTCGTACGCACAACAGGCATTTCCACTGTATTTCCATCTTCATCAAAAATTCGAATCTCTACCGGAATATAGCCATAGCCACGTACCTTTGCGCACGCCCAGCCACTGCAAACGACTCTGCCGTTTTGTTTTTCTGTCTTATCAATAGAAAAAAGAATTTTCACAGCATTTTTGCCATATAGATTTAACAGACGTTCTGCGTTTTTGTCCTGTTCACTGCGATTTCCTGCAAACGGAATAACCTGTCTGCCTAATACGGATACCATATCCCGAACCGGAATTTCATCGCCACTGATATAATGCTGAAATTCCTCTTCCATTTTTAGATATTCAAAAGCTTTTTCAGATTCAATTCCGGCAATAGCCAGCAGATTATCCAGACTCATTGCTTCATATGCAGAAAGCTCAATGCTTGCGCGAAACAGCACACGATACAGCATGAAATCTGCCGGAATTTCCTTCCTAAACGACCACTCATAATCAATAACTGTCCATATATCACCATCCACAAGAATATTGGAAAATACCATGTCAAGGTCGTTTGTGAATTCCATGTTTCTTCCGGACAAATAGTTTCGATAACGTTTCGTAAATTCTTTTATAAGCTCTAACGCTTCTTCATCTTTTCCTGCTTCTAACTTCTGATGCAGAATTTCCTGCAAAGAGGTTCCTTTTGCAAAAGAGGACACTGCACCTTTTCCATTCCATGTTACCGGGCAAAATGTAATCTTTTCATCTGCGCATTCCCTTGTCAGACGTTCATAATCATCCTGCATTTTCTTAACATGAGCCTTTGCCTCCTGTGTTAATGGATATTTTATCACAAGGCGTGTTCCGTCCGGTTTTTTTACGATATCTGTCCGTATCTGAAACCGAGGTGAACGCTCATTTGAAAATTTGGAGAAAATTACTTTCTCCTCATTTTCCACCTCTGCCATATAGCAGATATACAAAAAGGAATTGGCAAATTCCTGATATAAGCCTTCCCGAATCAGACTGTTGTAAACCTTACTTTCATCAAACAAAAGATAACGGTCTTTGTCAAAATTTCGGATATTGGCATTTAACTCGCCCTCTCCCGGAAGCCATTCCTCCGAATATACTGCCACCGGAAAATGATAATCGGGATATGGATAATATTTTTCTATCTTAAAAAAGCATGTTTCTTCCAAAAGCTTTTCATATTCTTTTTTTGAAAGTGCCTGCTTTGTCATGCCCGCTTTATAGCCTTCCGGTCCAACAAAACAGCTGTCATAATTTTCATCCTTGCAACCTGCAAAGTAACGAAGACCGAGGCGGTTTGGTACAGCAAATAAAAGTACGCCCTGTTCCTTCAGATGCGATTTATAATAAGTTAAATATTTTGAGTAGGTTTTTCTGATGTTGTCATTTTCCGATTCTACAACACCAAGATGTAAAATAATATCATAGCTCTTCTCCGGCAATTTCCACAATTCCTCTGCCATCACGCCGGTTACTGCTGCCCCTTTTTCTTTCAGCATTTCCGTCAAGCTGCCTTCTGTCTCATTTACCACAAGCACTGTGGAATTTTGTGGAATCTCATACCATGCCAAAAGATTTGTTCTTGCAGCTGCATTTTTAAAAAAGGTTCGGTATGCTGCCTCATTTTCCAAACCTGTAAAATGCTTTTCTGTTTCCATACCGAACCTCCTTTCTTTTTATTTTCTACTCTGCCATCCGTTCTGCTGCCTCTTTGCTTAAACGAATGCAGTCAAATTCTGCTTTTAAATATCCACTGCCGGAATGTCTGATTAAAATACCCGGATCTTCCGTGGCAAATAACAATGTATTTTTACCAATTTTCTTTCCCTGGTGCTTATACTGACCTTTTTTCACCGATTTTCCATCAATCGATAATTCACGAATCGTCAGCATGCAGCTAAAGCTTGCCGGGTCAATACGAAGCTGTTTTACATTTTCAGGAATCTGATAAGTAAGTGTTATCTGTTCCCCGCTTTGATACACATTGTTTAAAAATATTGAGCGTTCTTCCGAAAAGCCCTGTCCCTCGTCCAAATATATCTGCACGCGGTATTTGTTTCTTTCCTCCTCAGACATCACCCGCTCGCCTGCGATTACATCCACAATTGCATTTCCAATCACTTTCCCGGATTCCTCTAAAAATTCCACGCCCTGCATATCAGAATAGTATCCTTTAGAAAGCTCCACATCATTTCCAACCACAACCAGATAAGAATTAGAAAACAATGCAAATTCTTCATCTTCAATAATGGAATCGAATACAGCTTCTTCGTCAAAAAGCTGCAATCTGTCCCGATCGTAATTACGCTGATTTAAAATCAGCTCCCCTTTCTTTGGAAGGGAACGGTCAGAATACAGGGTATGCATAAATTTATAATCCGGATATGGATAATAAAAATGATAATCCGCTACTCCAGCATTTTTAAAAATTCTTTCTAACCCGGTTCTGGTAAAGGTACGGACAACTCCGCCCTCCTTATATCCTTCCAGTCCTGAGAAAAAGGTAGCTAAATGGTCTTCTCTGCAGCCCGCCCAGTATTTTAAACCGAATTTATTCTCAATGGCAATCACAAGTCGTCCATCCGGCTTTAAGTGACGAAGCAGAATTCTCATAAATTCTTCATAGGGATGTTCTCCACCAATATAAGCCTGCCCATATTCAAAAACGCCAATCAGCATCACGTAATCATAGTCATTGTCCAATGTCGGCTCAATATCCTTGAAATTGCCAACATGAATAAATATATTATCTTTTTCTTTATTGCGGTGCGCATTGATATAGCTTCTTTTTTTTGATAAATCTACACAGGTCACACTTCCTGCTTTCTCTGCCAGTGTGCCGGTAATAGCACCGCAGCCCGAACCGACTTCTAAAACCTTTGCATTTTTATCCATCGGAATCCATTTTACGATATTACCTCTAAGCTCAGATAGATGATACAAAATCGGCCAGCTGCCGGATTTTTTGATAATTTCAGAATATTCCTGTTTTTCGTGTTTTTTTACTATTTCAAGCAACGTATTTTCAATGGCGCCATCGCAATACAAATCCTCGCCCGGATAAAATTCATAATCCAACGTGATATTTCCAATTTTTTCCTGCATTTTCTTCGTTCTCCAAGCTGCTATTTTACAGTTACTTCAGAATTCATATCATAATAACCAACGGTATTTTTATCGGAAACCACCGTAATATTTACTGCATCATATAAACGATGATATACACAGAAATCATCATTTTCATAACCGGTCACACCAAAGGATAACAGGTAATCTCCGCCCTGTAAATTCATCTGCTGACGGAAAGAGATATGCTTTTCCTCTCCTGCTTTTACCGGCTGCATAAAGCTTTTCTCAATCAGAGAATTGGTTCCGGATATTTCCGTCCCCTTAATATCCTTAATGGAGAAAGCAAAAATCGGCATCTCGATATCCTCGGCAACCTTTACTTTCATATGCACAGTAAAATAAGATCCCTTTAAAATCGAATTGTTATTTAATCCTGTATCATCTTCAATCACAATTTCTGAAATGACTGCTTTGCCATTACCATACTGCTGCGCATCCGGGTTGACACCTGTACCGACAGTTGCCCCTTCCTTCTGCTCCTGCCCTACCAGTACGCGCTTGTAGGCATCAATCATCTCCTTTGGACTGCCCTCCCCAAGCTTTACGCCCTTATTTAGAAGAATAACACGGTCACAGTATCTTGCAATACTGCTTAAATCATGACTTACAAAAAGAATTGTTTTTCCCTGTTCTTTAAATTCCTCAAACTTTTTATAGCATTTTGACTGGAAAAACACATCACCTACCGATAACGCTTCATCTACAATCAGAATTTCCGGTTCAATGTTAATTGCCACTGCAAAGGCCAGGCGCACAAACATTCCGCTGGAATAGGATTTTACCGGTTGATTAATAAAATCTCCAATGTCTGCAAACTTTAAGATTTCAGGGATTCTCTCCTCTACCTCTTCCTTAGTATATCCTAACATGGTTCCATTCAGGTAAATGTTTTCCATTCCTGTGTATTCCATGTTAAAGCCTGCGCCAAGCTCTAACAATGCGGAGATTCTTCCGTTGATTTCCACATCACCCTCGGTCTGATTTAATACTCCGGTGATAATTTTTAAAATTGTAGACTTACCGGAACCGTTTGTTCCGATAATTCCAATGGATTCTCCCTTTTTTATATCAAAAGAAACATGGTCTAATGCCCGATGCTCCTTAAACGCCTTTTTTCCCGGAAGTCCGAAGGTATCTACCAGACGATCCGACGGTCTGTTATATAATTTATATACCTTGGATACATCACGAATCCGAATTGCGTAATCTTCCATTCCTTACCTCACATTTATATTTCCCGATTTCCTATTTTTTCAAAGTGACGGGTTTTAATTTCGGAAATCTTTCTGTTTTTCTAAATTAAAGCACATCCGCAAAAAGCACACGAAGCTTTTTAAAAATGCGTGTTCCGCACAGATACAAAAGAATCGTAACTATCCAGAACCATACAGTTAAAACCGGATGCTCCCAGAAAGCAATTTTATTAATTAATGCATCCCGATAGCCGTACACAATATAATACATAGGATTCAGCTTCAATATCGTAACTGCCCACTGTGGAATTTTTAACATAGTTTCAATATCCCACATAATAGGGGTTGCCCACATTCCTATCTGAATAATAATGTTTACAATCTGACTCAAATCCCGGAAAAATACAACAACTGCACTTGTCGCATAAGAGATTCCTACCAAAAAGCATATCATCGCAAAAGAATAATACACCACCTGCAGGGTATACAAATCCGGGGGAAATCCCAAAATCCATGCAAGAACAATTGCAAACGCCACGAAAAATAAATGCACAAAAAGCGTAGATGTCATCTTTACTATCGGCAAAATATCAATTTTAAATACTACCTTTTTTACGAGATAACTATACTCTACCAGTACCCCTGTTGCTCCATTCCATGCGTCCTGAAAATAAAACCAAGGTACCAGTCCGGCTATGAGCCAGAGCACAAACGGTACTTTTATTCCGGCTCTCAAATCCTGTGCTTTTGCATTTAATCCCACTTCAAACACAAACCAGTACAACAAAACAGTAATTACCGGCTGCACAAATGCCCACACAATTCCAAGGTTAGAACCAGCAAATTTCTTTTTAAAATCGTCTTTTGCCAGGCTCCATACCAGTTTTCTATTTTTGATTACGCTTTGCAACATAAGCAGAAAGTCCTTCCAATAATTTATCTTTTTCTGAGAAAATCAGGTCTGCTTCAGTCATTCCCTCAGGCATCGGCCATTCTACGCCAATTTCAGGGTCATTCCAGATAATACCAACCTCATCATTTGGATGGTAGAAGTCAGTAACCTTATAACAAAATTCTGCATAATCCGATAACACAATAAATCCATGTGCAAAGTTCTTTGGCACAAAGAACTGTTTTTTATTTTCCTCTGATAAAACCACGCCAAACCATTTTCCAAAAGTTTCAGAGCCTTCTCTAAGGTCAACTGCTACGTCAAATACTTCGCCCTTAATCACACGTACAAGCTTGTCCTGAGGATATTCTTTCTGGGAATGCAAGCCTCTTAATACACCTTTCTTGGAAGCAGACTGGTTGTCCTGCACGAAAGTACAATCAATTCCTGCTTCAACAAAATCGTTATAGTTATAGGTCTCCATGAAATAACCACGGTTATCGCCATGTACTGCCGGTTCAATAATCTTTAATCCTTTAATTCCGTTACAATTATCTGTTACTTTGATTTTTCCCATTGTTTTTGTTTCCTTTCATACTGGCAATTTTCCGGCTGCATTTGCCGGTCTTCTCATTACTACATCCATCAGTTATCTTTTTAACTGTCTTTGCCAATTTTATAGGCCTTCTGCAATTTCCATTAAGTATTTACCATAATCAGTCTTTAATAATGGCTGTGCCAGCTTAATCAACTGTTCTTTATTAATAAATCCTCTCTTATAAGCAATCTCCTCAATGCAGGAAATATATAAGCCCTGACGCTTCTGAATACCCGACACAAAATCCGCCGCCGCAAGAAGCATATCGTGGTTTCCTGTATCAAGCCACGCAAAACCACGTCCTAATGTTTCTACTGATAAATTTCCACGCTGTAAATATTCATTGTTTACGCTGGTGATTTCGATTTCTCCACGGGCAGACGGTTTTACATTTTTTGCAATTTCTACCACACTATTGTCATAGAAATAAAGTCCCGGAACTGCATAATTTGACTTTGGATTTTCCGGTTTTTCCTCGATGGATAATGCTTTTCCATTCTCGTCAAACTCCACCACACCATATTCTCTTGGATCTCTTACATAGTAGCCAAAAATAGTTGCTCCCGGCTGACTTTCTGTTCTCTGTGCCGCACTTCTTAATACCTTTGAAAAGCTCTGCCCATAAAAAATATTGTCTCCAAGTACTAATGCAACTGCATCTTTACCAATAAATTCTTCACCAATAATAAAGGCATCTGCAAGTCCTCTTGGCTCTTCCTGAATTGCATAGGAAAAACTCATTCCAAGCTGGCTTCCATCACCGAATAAATCCTTAAACACCGGTAAATCTCTTGGTGTTGAAATAATTAATACTTCACGAATACCGGCCAACATCAATGTAGATAACGGATAATAAATCATCGGCTTATCGTAAACCGGCATTATCTGCTTTGAGATTGCTTTTGTTAATGGGTAGAGTCTTGTTCCTGAGCCCCCGGCAAGTATAATACCTTTCATCTGTAACTTCCTCCAAATTCATCTTTCTTCTTTTTGATTTCTTCTTTTTGATTTCCTCTTTAAAAAACGCAAACAAGCAGTATCGCCCGAAACGGACGGTACTGCTGTTTGTATCACTATTTATTACTTACCCCGGTACATATCCTCGTAATATTTCTGATAGTCACCACTGGTTACATTCTTCATCCATTCTTCATGTTCAAAGAACCATGCGATTGTTTTCTTAATTCCCTCTTTGAACATTGTTTCCGGCTCCCAGCCAATCTCAGCTTTAATCTTATCAGGAGCAATTGCATATCGTCTGTCATGTCCTTTTCTGTCTTCCACGTAAGTAATCAAATCCTTGCTTACCAATTCTCTGCGCGGGTCATTTTCCGGAAGCATCTCAAGCAATGTATCAATGATAATATTGATGATTTCAATATTCTGTTTCTCATTGTGTCCACCAATGTTGTATGTTTCACCAAGACGTCCTTTTTCCTGAACCATGTCGATTCCCTTTGCATGGTCATCTACATATAACCAGTCACGAACGTTCTTACCGTCACCGTAAACCGGTAATTTCTTGCCCTGTAATGCATTGTTTATAATTAACGGAATCAGCTTCTCCGGGAACTGATATGGTCCATAGTTATTCGAACAGTTTGTGATGTTCGCCGGGAACTTATAAGTATCAATGTAAGCTTTTACTAAAAAGTCACTGGATGCTTTACTTGCTGAATATGGGCTATGTGGATCATATGGTGTTGTTTCATAGAAATATGTGCCATCATCCTCTAAAGAGCCATATACTTCGTCTGTTGATACATGAAGGAATTTCTTTCCTTCTTTAAATGTTCCATCCGGCAATTCCCATGCAGCCTTGGCACAGTTTAACATAACAGCTGTTCCAAGTACATTTGTTTTTACGAAAACTTCCGGATTTTTGATACTTCTGTCTACGTGGCTTTCTGCTGCGAAATGTACCACGCGGTCAATATCGTTTTCCTCAAAAATTTTCTGAATAGCTTCTTTATCTGTAATATCAGCCTTTACAAAAGTATAATTTTCTCTATCTTCAATGTCTTTTAAGTTTTCTAAATTTCCTGCATATGTTAATACGTCCACGTTGATAATGCGGATTTCGTTATCATATTTACGGAACATATAATGAATATAGTTAGAACCGATAAATCCGGCTCCTCCTGTCACTAAATAAGTTCTCATTAAAAAAAACTCCTCCTGTATTTCAATAGTTATCGCTATCATACCACAAAACCTGCATTCCTACAAGTTTGTACTTCTTAGTTTTCTCTTAATACTTCCTTTATACTACACAGGCATGTTCTTCAAATACTCGTCTAAAGCATCTTTCCAATCTGCCATTTTGTAATCGCTTGTCAGTTTCATCATGTAGTTATCTAAAATAGAGTAAGCCGGACGTTTTGCAGAAGCCGGATTCATCTGTGCATACTGCTCGCTTGTTACATGATTTACTTTGGTACTCTTTCCTGTACGTGTAAAAATTTCCTCTGTAAAATCGGCCCAGTTTGTATCACCTTCGCATGTTGCATGGAATACACCATAATTTTCTGTGCTTTCAAAATGCTTGATTGCTCTTGCCAGTTCTACCGCGCTTGTCGGTGAACCAAGCTGATCACATACAACACTTACTTCCTGATGGGTTTCCGACAAACGAAGCATTGTTTTGACAAAATTCTTACCATCTCCATAAAGCCAGGCTGTACGGAAAATGAAAAACTTCTTTGCAAACTGCTGAACAAATTTCTCACCCTCTAATTTTGTTTTTCCGTAGGCACTGACCGGATTTGGTGCATCAAATTCTGTGTATGGTCTGCTTCCATTTCCTTCAAAAACATAATCTGTAGATACATGAATCATTTTTGCATCCACTTCACTTGCTGCAATACTTAAATTTCTTGGGCCAATCGCATTGATTTTATATGCTAAATCCCATTCCTTCTCACAACCGTCAACATTCGTATGCGCTGCGCAGTTAATAATTACCTCCGGTTTTGTTTCTCTTACCAAAGAAAGCACTGCATCAATATCTGTAATATCAAGTGCAACTACACCATCACCTTCTACCACATCTGTATTGATAAATGTCACATCCTCATTCGCATATTCATTTCGGATTACCCGTCCAAGCTGACCATTACAGCCTGTCACCAATATTTTTTTCATATTTTCCTCTTTTCCGCACAGCCTTCTTCTCTGCCACTGCTGACTCTGCTTTAAAAACTTCATTTTACAATTATTCAACGGCAGATAATCTTACTACAACCATATCATCTAATATCTTCACACAATTCTCAGCCGGAAAATCTTCAAGCCCTGCCGCAATCTCAATTGCCCGGGCTTTCTGCTCTTCATTTGGCGCATCTTTCAAATCATAGCCTGTATATGCCCGAATCACGCCTACTGAACGATGCGTTGCTCCGGTAGGATTTGATGGATGAAAATCCCATTCATAAAAAGACCACCCAAACATCTCCGCTCGCACACAGCCTTTGGAAAGCTCAGGACTTTGGGCGCCAACAAACACTATGAGTGTTTCAGGCATTTTGCCACCATTAGCTTCCTGTAGATATTCCACAATCGTTTCTGTTTTTGTAATGTCCTGCTCATTACGCACATAATCGGTATACGTCAGTACAAGGCACATCATAATCTGTACTATCGCCGCCAAAACAGCAAATACTTTTCCACCACCGACAAACCATTTCCATTCCGGTTTCCACATTTTTATCTGATATAATGCCAGCATCCCACAAAATGCTGCCACCACCGGAAGTGCAAACTGTGAACGTGTTACTGTTTTACCGCCGGTATAAATATTTAACAAAAACGGTGTAAGAGCAAGTGCTGTAAGTGCAAGCACATAAATTACCAACTGGAATTTGTTTTTTTGAATTCTTTTTTTACAAAGCACAATAAGTGCAATGATTACAAGAACTCCACCAATGGTATAAAAAGAAAAATTCTCTACGCCTTCCATAAATACAGCTCTTTTGATAACCTTTAAAATTTCTTTCACACAGGTTGTAAAAGGGGTATTCCCCCATGCCTTCTGACTATTTAAATAATCAGATGCTGTAAACCATTTTTTTGTAATGAAGCTGTATACCGCATAAGTCACCACAAAATGCAAAAGAAGTTTTCCGATTCCCAAAACCACATAACGGTTTTCTTCTCTCATTGCTGCTTCTTTCTGATTCTTCCAGTGCTCCATAAGGTTCACCAGGAAAAGGCAAATACAAATCGCAATATAAAAAGACACAAATGCCTGATATGCACCGAAACCTACTACCAATAATATCGCGGAAACCACAGCAAACATCATTGTTTTTTTCACATTGCCGCATTGTCTTTTTGTTTCTTCGGAAACATTATTTTCTATAAGAGAATTGTGTTCCACCGGAGCACAAAAAGCTTTTATAGAAAGTGCCGCTGCTATCATCACAAGAAGCATTGCACAGGCAATCTCTCCCTGCTGTAAGGAAAAATATACCTGAAAACACCATAAATTCGATGTTCCATACAAAATTGCACCTATCCAATATGGATAATTTTCATTTCTATTTGAAAAGTGATACACCAGAAACAGGAATAGCTGCATCTGCAGATAAAAGAATAGCAGAAACAGCATACCGCTCCATATTGTGTGATGTGTACTTAGTCCTAATATCCGTTTTAAAAATACTAATCCGAATCTCCCAATCGTATCCCAGTTCATGTCACTGCCCGGATTATTAATCAGCACCTCAGTATCAATTCGCAAATTTCCGCATAATGCCATATAACCATAGCACAACAATATAAGTACTGCTGATACTATCATTAATTTGTAGTGATTTTTCACATAACTTCTCATATCACTTACAACTGTTCTATTCATCCGTAAATTTCCTACCTTGCCAGTCGATTCATTGCTGAGAACATTCCCTTGATGGATGCTCTTGTAATATTAGAGCTTACACCTACACCAAATGTTCTTTTGCCTGTACGGTTATCAAACATTTCAATATAAGCTGCTGCTTTAGCATGAGAACCTTCACTTAATGCATGTTCATAATAGTTTAAAACCTTGACATCCACAGCGTCTACACACTGTCTGACAGCAAGTTTTACAGCATCAATCGGACCATTTCCTTCTGCCACAGAATGCAATTCCTTGCCCATATATTTAAAATCAAGTTCTACATGGACATCATCTGCCGAATCGCTTTCGCTTACCTTCAATTTCAATAATTCAAATGGTGTTTTTACTGACAGATACTCTTCCTTGAAGGCTTCCATAATTCTTGCCGGAGCAACCTCCCCGCCTTCTTTCTCCGAAATCGCCTGAATCACATCTGCGAATTCGCGTTGCATTTCTTTCGGAAGCTTATAACCATAAACAGTATCCATAACAAATGCCACGCCACCTTTTCCTGACTGGCTGTTGATACGAACTACCGGCTCATATTTTCTTCCCACGTCAGAAGGGTCAATTGGAAGATATGGCACTGCCCATTTATCTGCATTTTTCTCATGCAAAGCCTGAACACCTTTATTAATTGCATCCTGATGAGATCCTGAAAATGCGGTAAATACTAATTTACCGGCATATGGGTGACGCATGTCAACGTTCATCTTACAGCATCTTTCATATACTTCTATAATCTCATTCACATCTTCCAGATTTAATTCCGGATTAATTCCCTGTGAAAACATATTATAAGCAACTGTTAAGATGTCTACATTTCCGGTACGCTCTCCATTCCCAAACAAAGTTCCTTCCACGCGATCTGCTCCTGCTAAAAGCGCAAGCTCTGTTGCTGCCACACCTGTCCCTCTGTCATTATGAGGATGTACACTTAAAATCACATTTTCACGCTCTTTAAAATGCTTATTCATCCATTCAATCTGGTCTGCATAAACATTCGGAGTATTCATTTCTACCGTTGCCGGCAGATTGAAAATAATTGGATTGTCATTTGCATGATTCCATTCCTGCTGTACTGCAGTACAGATATCTAATGCAAAATCCATCTCTGTTCCGGTAAAAGACTCCGGTGAATATTCTAACTGAAGGTTTCCCTTATAGTTTTTCATACCTTCCTTTACCATTCTTGTTCCTTCAATGGCAATCCGAATAATTTCCTCACGCTCTTTGTGGAACACAACCTCTCTCTGTAACGTAGAGGTAGAATTATAAATATGGAATACCACATTTTTGATTCCGTCAATTGCCTCGAAGGTCTTATCAATCAAATTCTGACGACACTGGCAAAGCACCTGTACTTTTACATCATCCGGAATCAGATTTTCCTCAACTAATTTTCTTAAAAAATCATATTCTATCTGTGATGCTGCCGGAAATCCAATTTCAATTTCCTTGAAGCCTAATTTCAGTAAAAGATGAAACATTTCTACCTTTTCTTCAACACTCATAGGCTCAATCAATGCCTGATTTCCATCTCTTAAATCTACAGAGCACCATAATGGTGCTTTTTCTATTTCTTTTCCCGGCCACTCACGCTCTGGATAATGTAACACCGGAACACGGTCATATCTCTGATAATTCAACATACTAAATACTCTTGCCCTTCTAGTACCTGCAAATTCGGAAACATTTTGATGTTTTCTACAGGCACAAATTATTTATTCCCCTAATCCGTTTTCAATTGCTGCAATCATTGCCGCTAACGCTTCTTCTTCGTCTTCACCCTCGCAAATCATTTCGATTTCATCACCCGATTTGATGCATGCTCCTAATACACTGAGCACGCTTTTTGCATTTGCTGTGTTTTCCCTATACTTAAATGCAACATGTGATTTAAACTGCATAGCCTCCTTGCACAGGATGCCTGCCGGTCTCAAATGTAATCCTGTCGGATTTTTGATAACCACTTTCTGACTTACCATTCTGTCGTTCCCTCCATATTTTTTCCTTTATAACATATTTTTTGTAATTATTTTCGCTAATTCTTCTGCGTCTTTATCAATTTCTTCCTGATTTTTTCCTTCAATCATAACACGAACCAATGGTTCTGTTCCCGACGGACGAATTAACACCCTTCCCTCGCCGTTGAATTTTTTCTCTAACGCTCCAATTGCTTCTGCAATCTCCTGGTATTCCATATACTGTTCTTTTTTATGATTTGGCACTTTTGCATTCACCAGTGCCTGTGGTAGAACTTCCATAATAGAAGCAAGCTCAGATAACGGCTTTTTCTCTTCCACTATTACTTCTAAAAGATGCAGTGCACTAAGCAACCCATCTCCTGTTGTATTTTCATCTAAGAAAATAACATGACCTGACTGCTCGCCACCAATATTATAGCCATTTGCAAGCATATTTTCTAAGACATAACGGTCGCCAACCTTCGTCTTTTCGATATTGATTCCCTCTTTTTCTCCCATCAGCGTAAATCCAAGGTTTGTCATAACGGTTACAACAATCGTATCTTTTTTCAAAGTGCCCTTTTTCTTCATGTAATTGCCGCAGATTGCCATAATCTGGTCACCATCTACCATCTCTCCATTTTCATCTACCGCAAGCATTCTGTCTGCATCACCGTCGAAAGCAAGACCAAGAGCAGCTTTTTCATATACCACCCTCGCCTTCAATTCATCCATATGGGTAGAGCCGCAGTTTGCATTGATATTTGTGCCATCCGGTTCTGTATGAATTGCAACTAAATCTGCCCCCAAATCTTTCAGTGCCTTCACGGATGTATAATGTGATGCACCTTCTGCACAGTCAATTACAATCTTGATTCCTGTTAAATCCACAGGAACACACTTCTTGATAAATTCAACATATTCATCTCTTAAATCAAAGCGATAATCAATTTTCCCAACACCCGAACCAATCGGAAGCGAAACATTCTTCATGTCATTCTTTATCAATGCTTCAATTTCATCTTCCAATGCATCGGATAACTTATATCCTTCGCCATTAAAAAATTTAATTCCGTTAAATTCCATTGGATTGTGTGATGCGGAAATTACAACACCTGCATCCACTTTATGTTTTCTTGTCAGATACGCAATTGCTGGCGTTGGCATAACCCCAACAAAAATTGCATTTGCGCCGACAGAACAAATCCCTGCCATCAGTGCACTTGCGAGCATTCCGCCTGAAATTCTTGTATCACACCCAACAATAATGGTTGCCTGATGCTCCTGTTCCTTTGTTAATACATACGCTCCTGCCTGACCTAATTTTGTTGCCAGCTCAATTGTAAGTTCTGAACCTGCTACACCACGTACCCCATCTGTTCCAAACATTCTTGCCATGTTTCTTACTTCCTCTCTTTACACAATTCTAGCCTTGATTACTTTTTTCTTCAGCCCCTGTTGTGTTCTCCATATTATCTTCTGTTACATTACCTTCTGTAGTGTCTCCGCCGGTATTTCCCGTTGTCTCTCCGGAATTGCTGCCAGCACCGTCTCCCTGATTTATCTCCGGAGTTGTCTCAGGAATTGTTTCTGTTCCTGTATCTGCTCCCTCGCTCTCAGGTGAATTGTTATTCTCATTTTCTACAGCACTCTCTTCTATCACAATCGTCACCTTGGTGCGTTTCACATCATACAGTTTTTCATCCAAAACCGCATTTACAGCCACCTCATGAACACCCGCTCCCAGCGTTGATACATCCAGCAATAAGGAAATCTTATCTTCATTCAATTTTTTCAAGTCACCTTTAACTCCAGTAACCTCAATAGCTACCACATCTTCTTCAAAGGTCGCTTTATATTTTTCTCCAAGTCCCTGAACTTCAATATTATCTACCGGAACCTTATATGTTTTTGTCTCAATTTTTTGAATTTTAACTGTAACATCCACTTTTGCCTCTGAGCTAATTACCACAGACGCACCACTTGGCAGGTACGAGGTAATATCTATTGTCTTTTCAATATCCTCTTTTACATCTGTCAAGTCCAGCACCTCTGCCGGAATTGTAATCTTATCAATTGTATTCAAAATCGAATTTTCAGCCTTAATACGAATGGTCTGCGGATTTGATGTAATCTCCGTCATCTTATATCCTTCTGCCGGTGTTCCTGTTGTATCAAATTCCATCGCTATATCCTTCGTACCAAGAATCTGCGCACTGATAGAAACAGTACTTAAGCTCATTTCCAGCTTTGTGGTATCTACCACATTTCCTTCTGCGTCATATAGCATTGGCACAACACTGTCCGTAATATCCGTAGACATTCCATCAACGTTAATTGTTGCTGTTGCCGTGTCAATTTTGCTCACAATGGACTCCGGCCCGGAAATCTTGATAACGTTTGTATTCGCAATCTCAACATCGCCCAATGCGCATCCATCCGCCACCGTACCTATTGTATTCGCTTTAATCGGCTTCTGAATTGACATTCTGTTTTCTAATGCAAGTTCAATATATAACTGCTTTGTTGCAATGTTAATAGAGTTGACATTCTTTACCGGCGTCACCACAACCGGCACACGATAAGTATTTGTTTCCTCATTAAACTCGATTTTTTCCATATCCGCTACTGCGCTAAAACTGCTTGATGTTACATTTTCATAAACACTTCGTTGCGCAGTAAAATAAAATGTTACTGTATTATTTCCGTCTAATACTTCATAACACTTTCCCATTTTTGTAATGTAATCTGTATTTTCAAACGTTACATTTGTTGTAATCGTTTTACCTTTTATTGGATCATCAATGTTATAGACCACAATCCATAATGCCACCGCAAAAAAAGCAGCAAGTATCTTGAGACCAATGTTATTCGTTAGTTTCTTTGCCAACTTTTTTAGCATTTTTCAGCCTCCTTCTAAACAATTCAATTTTTGATACTTCCTGTTCTCTTTTCTGAATAAACATCAGCTTATTTTTTAAGAAATCTGCATCCACATTACGGTATAATTCACCACTCATGGCAATTGATACTCTTCCCGTTTCCTCCGATACAACAATCGTTAACGAATCACTTACTTCACTGATTCCAACTGCCGCACGATGTCTTGTTCCAAGATCTTTACTAATTGTTAAAGAGTCTGTAAGTGGCAGATAGCAGGTCGCAGAAACAACTCTGTCACCGCGCACAATAACTGCACCATCATGCAATGGTGTGTTTTTCTCAAAAATATTAATTAACAACTGACTTGTCAGAACGCCATCCACCATAATACCGGTACGTTCATACTCTGACAGTACAATCTCATCTTCTACTACAATGAGTGCACCTGTTTTCACTTTTCCCATTTCAAAACAGGCTTTTACCAGTTCATTTATTGTCTTGTCAGAAAACTTTCCACTTGTTTCTTTCGCAAATTCAAAATTAAAAAGCGATGCGAAAATCTTTTTTCGTCCAAGATTCTCTAACGCCTTTCGCAACTCCGGCTGAAAAATAACAACAACAGCAATTAACGCAACATTAATTGCTCTTCCCGCAATCCACATGATGGTATTCATCTGAAAAACAGTTGCAGCCAAGACAAATGCAAGAATTACAAGAATACCTTTTAAAAGCGTCCACGCTCTGGTATCCTTAATCCATACTAAAATATAATAACACAGAATCGTTATGATTACGATTTCTATAATATCTATCATCGAAATCGAAATTTTTGGCAAATTAAGCATAGTGGCTGCTTTATCCCAAAAAGCACTCCATGCTGCAATCATATCCTGCAAGAACTCCACTTCCTTCCTGATAAATAACAGTACTCTATTCTGTTACTTACCGGTTTCATACACACTAATCCAACAAATCCTCATCAATATCCATCTCTTCAGCGAATCTTTTTTTGTTTATTCTCTCTTTTTCATCGGTTTTACTAAATGTTTTCACATTGCGCTTAGACGCTGAAACCGACGCCTTTGGAACAGCTTTTACATAATAATAGTACTCGTCATCTTCAAACTGCAGACGCTCTGTTCTCGAATAATTCAGTCCACAGAATAAAAATTCAATAATAAATGCCAAAACTCCTGCAATAACAGCTCCAATCAATACGGTAACTGTCTGTCCGGAGATTCCTAACAGCATATATCCAGCAATCAGTCCTACCGTTTCAAATAAAAGTCCGGAAATCCATGCGATGCGCCATGCATTATCAATATCCATGTGACGTATAATGCACACAAGTACCGTCGTAGCAGCAAATACCAATGTCACAAGATACATCTCCTTATTGCCTAAAAGCTGATTTAATATAACAACAATCTTCGATGTAACACCTTCCCCCTCTTCGACTGTATCACTCAGCATTGCAGCATTCGCCTTTACTCCATTAAGGAAGAAATATACAATGCATCCACAAATAACAGACAGCACAGAATGCACTTCACTTAATAAGCCTGAGCCGATTGGCACAACAAATGGAATATTCAGTTTAAAAAAGATCGGCGTCAAAAGTGCGTTACATCCGCACTTTGGTGAAAAACGAAAATATAAAAAGTAAGTAATAAGAAACAATACTAATGCTACCAGACATACTTCCATGGACAATGCATAAAAATCTGCCAATATCACAACTGCTGCAATTACAATTGTTCCATTCAGCGGAAGTACCGAACATAACAATGCCAAAATTAATGCAATCGGCATTCTGCTGATGGATGTCATATATCCTATATTTTCATTAATTAATGTAAATGTCACAAAAGCTACGACAAATCGAAGAATCGGTGTTACAAACACTTCATTCTTTCCATAAAATCGTACCATTTTTTCTTTCAGTTCTAATAGGGTTGTCATATTTTCCTCCTGCCATCATTCCCAGTCTTTGTTACCGGATGATTTAAGCTTCTCCTCCCTCGCATAAATCTTATTTACACTCTTTAAATCACTATAATATTTCTTTACTTTCCTACGCCCTGCTGTATAGCGGGAGTTGTATACCACATATGTAGCCACAAGGTATACCACCATAAAAACCAGATACTTTATTCCAATCGAAGTAAGGAACCCAACGATATCCATTTTATTAATTTCCTGCATGATGTATTCCATGGAATACAGTACCCAAAGTAACAGTATTAGCAAAAAACCAAATGTCCCAGATACAAAGCTGCGTAGTAACTGTAAAGATACATAGTCTTTTCTTGCATATTCCGCCATAGGTCTGCATTCTTTACCATCATTCTTATCAAATGCAGCCATTTTAATCATATGGCGCAAACGTTCTTCATTAACCATGTTCTCTTTCCTTCCTGCGTATACTTTCATACACATGCACATACTTATGCATTATTATTAGAATTATAGCACACTATATAGGAATTTCAAAGTAAAAAAACAGAGCCACGTCTTGGGCCCTGTTTTATCTTTTCAATTGTAGATTTCACATTATTTTTGAAGGAAACGCATTTTATCACCGTCTCTTGTTGATTTCTTCTCCGGCTCAATTTTCTTCGGTTTCACAATCGCGCTGCCAATCTCATTCGCCATTGCTGCCTTACATTTATCACAGAAACGCCCACTACAGATTGGTTGTCCACAATGTTCACATTCAATACCATCTACTGTTGGGTCTGATAAGACTAATCGCTCCTCGCGAATCCACTGCTTAATCTGTTTTACAGAGACATCATTTTCTTCTGCAACCTGTGCCATCGAACAATGCGGATTCTGGTAAATATATTCCTTTACCTGTACAAACTTCTTCTCCAATTCATCCTTACAAGCAGAACACAACTGTATTCCACCCATATAATTAAATAATTTTCTACAGCCTTTACAGTTCATTACTTCCATAGGCAACCTCCTGATGTAAAATTTAGTAACCACGACCAATACAAATACAGATGAAATATATTTCCTTCACACCAGCATCCAATAATACTTCTGCAACGGCATCCATTGTACTGCCAGTTGTAAATATATCATCTACTAGTAATATCTTCCTATATTCTACTATACTTTGAACTATTTTAAAAGCTTTTTTTAAATTCTCTTTTCGCTGAATGTCATTTAATTCTTTTTGCGGTCTCGTATTGCGTATTCTCTTTACCAAATGACGTTCTACCGGCAGATTCAAAAGTTGTCCCAACCTGTCTGCAAATACTTCCGCCTGATTATAGCCACGCCTTCTTTTTTTCCAGCCATACATCGGAATTGGAACAATCGCCTCTATTTCACGACGCCTTATCCAATCACCATAAAGCCGCACTGCTTCCCTGGCATAAAACTCTGCATATTCCCGTTTGTTGCTGTATTTAAAACGATACATTGATTTTTTTATTTCTTCCCGATACTCAAACACAGCCTTCCCCTGCACGAAAAAATGCTTCTTTCTAGTGCAATCACCACAGTATTCCTGCCGCTCCTGCTCTATTGTTTTTCCACACTTTTTACAAACGGGTTCTTTGATAAATTTAATTTTCTTCCGGCACGTTTCACAAATATACTTTCCCGTCAGTAATATTTCGTCACAAACAGGGCACCTGCGAGGAAATACAAGACTGACAATTTCTTCCGTTATATTCATAATGTCCTTTCCGAAATCTCTCCGTCTGTTATCCTAACACGTTGCCCACGGTAAAGCCATAAAGTTTTTCTTAAGTTTTTCTTATAAAATCACCTATGCTTCCTGCAGCCGATTTTTTAATCCGCTATAACGTTTCTGCTGTGAAGTATTCTGAATCATTGCTCCAAACGTTGTGTCATTTCCTACCAGCGTCACACATTTTCTCGCCCGGGTTACCGCTGTGTAAAGCAGGTTTCTATTCATTAACATGGATGGCCCATTTAACAATGGAATCACAACCGCCGGGTATTCACTTCCCTGCGATTTATGAATCGTAATTGCATAAGCAAGTTCCAATTCATCTAACAATTTAAAGGAATACTCTACCATTCTTCCTTCTTCAAACTCCACTGTCAGGGTCTCTGCAAAATCATTAATTTCTTTAATAATTCCCATGTCTCCATTAAATACACCTGTTCCTTTATCAATAGACAAGCCATACTTACTGCGTATTTCCCATTCCAGCTGATAGTTATTTTTGGTCTGCATTACCTTATCACCTTCACGAAAAAGAGTGTCACCATGCTCTTTTTCACGTTTCGACTGAGCCGGTGGATTTAGATACTGCTGTAAAATTCCATTCAATCGCTCCACACCAAGCAGTCCTTTTCTCATCGGTGTCAACACCTGTATATCATACTCCGTCGCTCCAACAAACTTTGGAAGTTTCTGCTTTATCAGCTGCAGTACTACATTAATGATAGGATCTGCCTCATATCTTTTTAAAAAGAAGAAATCCATACTCTTATTATCCAGTGCCACTTCTTCTCCCCGATTAATTTTATGGGCATTTACAATAATATCACTCGTGGATGCCTGACGGAAAATTTTTGTCAGCTTCACGACATTGCAGGTATGAGAGTCAATAATATCTTTCAAAACACTGCCCGGTCCCACACTTGGAAGCTGATTAACGTCACCTACCAGTATCAGACGTGTTCCTGTAACAATCGCCTTTAACAGAGAACTCATTAATGTTATGTCAACCATCGACATTTCGTCAATAATAATCACATCTGTTTCTAACGGATTTGTCTCGTTTCGTTCAAATCCGGCATTTCCTTCCATACCACCATTCAATTCCAGCATACGATGTATCGTTCTTGCTTCAAAACCGGTTGTTTCACTCATTCGTTTCGCTGCACGTCCGGTTGGTGCTGCAAGAAAAATATCCATGCCTTCCATTTCAAAATAATGAATGATTGTATTAATGGTTGTTGTTTTACCGGTACCAGGACCACCCGTAATAATAAGCAGACCATTTCGGATTGCTTCTTTTACTGCCGTTTCCTGATGTTCATCCAATTCCATACCGGTTTCTTTTTGGATTGCAGCAAGCCGATGTTCAATTTCTGCATCCGCAACATCATAATGTACATTCAACTGCTTTAACATTGTTGCAACATTTGCTTCCATATAATAAAACGGTGCAGAATATATCTGTGTCTGTGTATCCTGCTGCTTCATCATTATTTTCCGTTCAATCGCCAAATCCATATAATGCTTTTCTATAAATTCCGGTTCAATTTCCAAAAGCGCGCTGGCTTTCTTTGTTAATTCCTCTTGTGGCAGATAGGTGTGCCCTTCCCCGGACGCCTGAAGCAATGCATAAAGAATTCCACTTTTAATCCGAAAATCCGAGTCCGTTCTTATTCCAACCCGGGCTGCAATCTCGTCGGCGGTCCGGAACCCAACACCTTCCACATCATCTGCCAGCCGATACGGATTTTCCTTGATAACGCCATAAATTTCCTGACCATAGATATTATAAATTTTTACGGCAAGATTCATCGTAATTCCGTACTGCTCCAAAAAAATCATTGCCTGACGCAGTTCTCGCTTCTCATTTACCTGATGTGCAATTTCCATTGCTTTGCGTTCACTGATTCCTTTTATCTCAGCAAGTCGCTCCGGTTCTTCTTCTATAATACGAAATGTGTCATCTTTAAAACGACGGACAATTCTTGCAGCTAATGCCAGACCAATTCCTTTAATTGCTCCTGAACCCAGGTAACGCTCAATCGCTTCCTGATCCTCCGGTGCCTTTTCATCAAAGCTTGTTACTTTAAACTGCTTCCCATAAGTTGGATGTTCTGTGTACTCTCCCGTTGCCTCGATGTTTTCACCTTCCGCAATGGCGGAAAATATTCCCACGCAGGTCATTTCCTCTTCTCCACTGACCAGATTTAAAACCGTATATCCATTATCCGCATTTCTGTATATAATGTGCTCTACATAGCCTGCTAACTTTTCCAACTGCCTTCTCCTATCCGTTCACCTTTATTTTCTATATTCACTTCATTTAGTTTACGCTTTATCTTAATCTATGTAAAGCAAAAAAGACAGACCTTTTGACCCCCGAATCCTATCATAGGAAAAAGCTGCCGCTTTTGCGACAGCCTTCTTAACTCTTCTTATTCAATTCCATAATTACGCTTCATCTGCTCATACAACTGCTGTGTAAACGTGGATCCCACTTCGTCTACAACCTCATCCGCAATCTTCTCTACTACAAAATCCATGTTATAGTCTGTCATTGTGGAAAGCGAAGCATCTTTGTCATCCTCTTCTGCTGTTAAATTATCTTTAACCTCTTTAATAATCTCTTCTATGAAGTAAGATTCAAAATCTTTACATACCTGCAAAAGTTCATCTTCTGTTGATTCTGAAGATACACCATTTAAGGAACTCTGTATTTTATTTGCGTTATTGTTCGTTGTTGCATTATTGTCCATAAGGGAAACCATGCTGTCTAATGATATGCTCATAAGTACCTCCCGCTACCGCTTCTTCCGTCACTAACGTTTCAGATTATTTGCCTGTTCAAGCATTTCATCTGAAGTTGTAATTGCCTTTGAGTTCATCTGATATGCTCTCTGGGCAACAATCAGATTTACCATTTCATCTGCAACCTGAACGTTTGAAGCTTCTAAGTAATTCTGACGAATGCTACTCTTTATAAGATTAGCATTTGTAGCCTCATTTAAAGGTGCTCCTGATGCATCTGTCTCTCTAAGTAAGCTGTTTGCCAATTTATCAAGACCACCCGGATTATTAAACTGATATAAACCAATTGTCTGATCCATCTGAGTATATTGACCTGCTGCATTTACATAGCTGATAATTCCTTCTGTAGAAATCTTTACATTAGAAGCATCAACCCCCTCCGGAATAATAATCGGTTTTCCTGTTGAGTCTAAAACAGGATAACCGTCTGCTGTAGAAAGAGTTCTTCCATTTACGCCAACACTCCATGTAAAGTTACCATTTCTTGTATAGTAGGTCTCTCCGTCAGCACCTCTGACAGCAAAGAATCCATCTCCAACAATTGCTAAATCAGAATAGCTTTCACTTGCCTGTAATGCACCCTGTGTGTAAACAGAGGTATTAGATGCTACTCTTGTTCCCAAACCTACCTGTGCCGGAATTGGTTTTTCTTCACCATTAGCAGTTGTAGTTCTTGTCTGAATATTTTGATACAACAGGGATTTAAATTCCATCTTCTGTGCTTTGTATCCAACGGTATTTACGTTTGCAATATTGTTTGAAATATTATCTACATTCGACTGCTGCGCACGCATTCCTGATGCCGCAGTATAAAGTGATCTCATCATAATAGTAGTCCTGCCTTTCTATTATACTTTACCTATCTGGTTAACGGTTTTATCAAGTGTTTCGTCCACTGCATTGATAACTTTCTGTCCTGCCTGATATGCTCTAGAAATTGTAATCATCTTAACCATCTCAGAAACAACATTGACATTCGATGCTTCAATACACCCCTGATCCACTTTTGCAGTCGATGCAATAATCTGACCGCCATCCACAAGGTCATACATATTCTCACCATACTTGGCAAGATAATTATAATCCGCAAAATCTACTACACCAATTTTTGCCACCAAAACATCATCCTGATAAATATTACCAAGCTCATCCACAACAATATCCTTTGTTGGGTCAACCTGAATACGGGCATTGCCATCTGTGTTGGCTGCACCATTGGCATTTAATACGTAATCACCATCTTTTGTTACCAGATACCCCTGTGTATTTACTGTAAAAGCACCATCTCTGGTATATTTCACGGAAGTATTTCCCATCTTATCAGTAAATGAAACTGCAAAGAAACCATTACCGTTCAATGCAAAATCTGTACTGTTGTCTGTTATCTTGTAACTTCCCTGACTATAATCTGTGTAAGTCTCACCAAGATGAACACCCATGCTGATTGTTCCAAGCTTCTGATTAATCGAATAACTTGACGTATCTTTTATCTTAATTGCAAGCTCATCTGCAAACGTCTGTGATGTAGTTCCCTCTTTCTTGTAACCATTTGTATCTGCGTTTGCAAGATTGTTTGTGAGGACATCCAGCCTTTTCTGTTCATTTACCATTCCGGTATGTGCTGTATACAATCCTTTAATCATGTGATTGCTCCTTTACCTTACTTCCTTGTATATTCATTCAGTATTTGAACGCTCATCCCTGAAACCTTTTGTTGCTGTGGAAGTTTGGTACAAACTTCCCATAATATAAATTATATATCGGTATATCCGTCAAATAATTTAGTCATCATCACGTTTTCCTGCTAAAAATTCTACGAATTTTCCTGTACCAATTGCAACACAGGTCATTGGTTCATCCGCAGTCATTGTATTGATGCCTGTCTTATCTTCAATTAACTCTTCCAATCCGCGAAGTAATGCTCCTCCACCTGTTAAAACGATACCTCTGTCTGCAACGTCAGCAGCTAACTCCGGTGGTGTTTTCTCTAATACCGAATGTACCGCTTCTACAATCTGTAATGTCGGCTCACGTAACGCTTCTTCTGTCTCTTCGGAAGAAACAGTTACTGTCTTAGGAAGACCCGTTACCAGATTACGTCCACGTACATCCATTGTCTCGTTCTGAGCAAGTGGGAAACAGGTTCCAATTTTAATCTTAATATCTTCTGCTGTTCTTTCACCAATCAGAAGATTATGTTTCTTTCTCATATAACGTACAATTGCCTCATCAAAATCATCCCCGGCGATTTTGATCGATGTACTTACTACAGAACCACCTAAAGAAATAACTGCAATATCTGCTGTACCACCACCGATATCTACAATCATGTTACCGCAAGGTCTTGAAATATCAATACCTGCTCCAATTGCAGCTGCAATCGGTTCTTCAATAATAGCCACTTCTCTTGCACCTGCCTGATAAGTAGCATCCTCTACTGCCTTCTTTTCAACCTCTGTAACACCACTTGGCACGCAGACGCTAATACGTGGTTTACGGAAGGTTCTTTTTCCAAGTGCTTTCTGAATAAAGTATTTAATCATCTTCTCTGTAACAGTATAATCAGAAATAACACCCTGTCTTAATGGTCTGACTGCTACAATGTTTCCCGGTGTTCTACCAAGCATTAATCTTGCTTCCTCACCAATTGCCTTGATTTTATTTGTATCACGATCAAAAGCTACTACAGACGGCTCTTTTAAAACAACGCCCTTTCCTTTAATGTAAACTAATATACTTGCAGTACCTAAATCGATACCAATATCTGTACCTATCATAATTCCCAGATGCCCCTTTCTAAAATATCCCTTATATGGAAAGTTTTGCCATGTCCAAATGGACATAGAAACACATTTAATCATATTTTTACATATACAGTAACATTATATACAAAAAGTTTCGTTTTTTAAAGAGTTTTTTTTAGTAAAAGCCGTTTTTTAAAGAAAAGTAAGAATTTTTTAATTTTTTATTTTTTCTCAGTTTTTTTATTTATTCTTCACAAAACCATCACAATTATCGTTTATATTCTAAGGGTACTAGCTAATG
>X314_Red_Deer__coassemble_46_pt1 | contig 25279 bp, 21 predicted proteins | sample X314_Red_Deer__metabat2_high_PE_002 | metagenome-assembled genome bin X314_Red_Deer
ACTGCGTGACCGCGCGTTAGCGCGAGAATCTCGCAAGCGAGATTCTTTTTTATTTAGGAATGCGTAAAAATTTCCAAGGAAAATTGAGAAAGGGATAAAAGTATGAGATTAGATAAGTTTTTAAAGGTATCACGTCTGATAAAAAGAAGAACGGTTGCAAATGAAGCATGCGATGCAGGCAGAGTTTTGGTGAATGGAAAAGTGGCAAAAGCTTCTCAGAATGTAAAAGTCGGTGATATTATTGAAATTGCATTCGGAACAAAGAATGTGAAAGTAAAAGTTCTAGATATTCAGGATACAACAAAGAAAGACGAAGCAAAAGATTTATTTGAATATGTATCATAAAAAAGCCTCCCTCCTAATATATTGAATTGGTAGGAGGATTTTTTATGGACGAGAGAAATAGTAATGTTGCAAAATCACACAAGGTACTTTTAGTAAATCGAAAGAGCGGAGCATTCAGCGGTGTAGTGGATGTATTATCTTTTGATGTGGCAGAAATTTTATTAGAGACAGAATTGGGAATGCTTTTGATTAAAGGACATGATTTGCATGTCAACAGGCTTTCTTTAGAGAAAGGTGAGATTGATATCGAAGGCAGAATTGATTCCATGACTTATTCAGATGTAAAAAATGCGGGAAAACAGGCGGAATCACTGTTAGGAAGGTTGTTTAAATAATGACAGTCAGTGAAAGTATCAGCAATGAGGCGGTTTTTTTGGGAATTTCTGCCTGTGTGGGTGCAGGACTGTTTTTCCTTTATGATATTTTGCGCATTTTCCGAAGAATCAAAAAACATGGTGTTATCCTGGTGGGAGTTGAAGATCTCATTTACTGGTTGATATGCACAGTGGTTGTGTTTCTTATGATTTATCAGGAAAATGATGGTATGGTGCGAGGATTTGCACTAGGCGGTATTTTGGCTGGAATGATAGTTTACTATTTCCTTTTGAGCAGATATGTGATAAAAATAAATGTATTAGTTTGGAAAAAGATATTAGGAGTGATAGGAAAGATATTTTCTGTTCTTTTGGGACCATTGATAAAGTATGGGAAGAAAATACTATCTTTTTTTGGCAGACAGTTGAAAAAACTATGTAAAGCAGTTAAAATGGGATTATGTAAACTATAGCGAATGGGGAAACGAATATGGCGAGTAGAAAGAGAAGAAAAGACAGCAACCGGACTGGGAAAATATGTATCAGTATGATTCTTCTGGCTTTTATGGTGGTCATGTCGATTCAGATTATCAAAATATATGAAAAAGACCAGGCTTATGCGACGATACAAAAACAGCGTGAGCAGGAGTTGAAGGAAGAAGAAGAAAGAAGAACAGAGTTAGAAGAATATGAGAAGAATATCAACTCACAGGAGAGTATCGAGGATACTGCCAGAAGTAAGTTAGGACTTCTTTATGAGGACGAAATTATTTTCCGTGAAACACAGGAATAGAGGGATTTTTTATATAGAAAAACAGTGCGATGCATTTTTTGTGTATCGCACTGTTTTTTTGGTGAAAGCAAAAATGCTTCGCGAGGAAGTGGAATTTTTCTAACCAACAATTTTTTCGATTTTAGCAAGCTCTTCTTTGCTAAAAGAGGTATGACCAATAATCTTAATGTTATCAATAATCTGTTGGGGTTTTGACGCACCGATTAAAACACTGGTAACCTTGTCATCTTTTAATACCCAGCTTAAAGCCATTTCTGCAAGGGACTGTCCTCGTTCTGAGGCGAGGGTGTTTAACGCGCGAATCTGTTCAAGTTTCTCTGGTGTTAAGGAGGATTCCTTTAAAAAGCGTCCATCTGTTGCGATACGGCTGTCTTTAGGAATTCCATTTAAGTAACGGTCTGTTAAAAGTCCCTGAGCTAGTGGAGAAAAGGCGATAATACCTTTCTTAAGCTCGGCTGCAGTTTCCTTTAATCCATTCTGCTCGATAGTGCGGTCAAAGATAGAATAACGGTTCTGGTTAATGACAAACGGACAATGAAGTTCATCTAAAATGGCAGATGCCTTGCGTAAGGCTTCACCATTATAGTTAGAAAGTCCGACATAAAGAGCTTTACCGCTTTGAACAATCGAATGAAGTGAACCCATAGTCTCTTCCAACGGAGTTTCAGGATCCATTCTGTGATGATAATAGATATCTACATAATCTAAGCCAAGACGGGAGAGACTTTGGTCTAAACTGGCAATTAAGTATTTCCTGCTTCCCCAGTTGCCATAAGGACCGGGCCACATATCATAACCGGCTTTCGTGCTGATAATTAATTCATCTCGATAAGCATGAAAGTCCTCTTTTAAAATTTTTCCGAGGTTGCGTTCAGCACTGCCCGGTGCAGGTCCATAATTATTGGCTGCATCAAAATGTGTAATGCCGTGGTCGAAGGCAGTGTGGCACATAGCCTTCATGTTATCATAATTTCCGGTATCGCCAAAGTTATGCCAGAAACCTAAGGAAACCAGTGGAAGCCTTAAACCGCTGTTTCCGCAGTGATTGTATGGCATGGTTTCATATCTTGCGTTATTTGCAGTATAACTCATTAGAAAACCCCCTTATGTTTTTTTCTTAATTCTAATCATATCACAATCTTAACCTCTTAAAAAGAATAAGCCTCTTTGATATTCCAGAAATAGACAAGCTGACGATAATTTTGGCGAAAAGTTTTTCAAAATCGGGAGACGCTTTGACAAAGATTTTTTTCGTGTGGGCATATAATCGGTTTCACTTTCCCGGACAAGTCCATAGCAATCATGCAGATGGAAATCATAACCGGAATATTAAAAAGAAAAGAGGAATGTGTGATGAAAAAAATGAAGATGCGACAAATGATGCTTACGTTATTGGGGGGAGTTACCTGTGGTGCTGCGACAATGGGGTGCTATCCGCTTGTGCCTGCATATTTTGCGGCATTGTACTTAGAAGAGGTAAATGGGATATGGCTTGCAGCTGTTATGTACATAGGAATGATGTATACCATGCCGCTTACTGCATTAGTAAAATATTCGGTTGCCATTCTTGTGATAGCCGGAGCAATCAAACTTGTCAGATGGGCAAATGATGGCTGCCCGGCACCACTGGCGGGAGCCCTGGCAGCGATTACTACCATGATATTGTCTTTCTGTGGTGGACTTCTTTCGTGGAAGGAGCAGCCCGAGGCGCTGGCGATCTTTTTGGAAGGAATTTTTGTTTTGGGGGCAGTGATTCTTTTAAACCGCCTGGCGAATATGGTGATGGAATGGAAATGGGAAGCCCCAGTGAGGGAAAGCATACAGAACAAAAGCAAGAATGAAGACAGATTATTAAATTATGCGGAATCCTTTCAGGGATTATCACAGATTTTTCGGAGTATGAGTGTGAAAAAAAGTAATTATTCTCCAGAGGAATTGGGCAGAATGCAAAATGAGCTAACCGGAAAGCTGTGTGCAAACTGCGACTCCTGCGCTATCTGCTGGGAGCGGGATTCTACACCACTTTATGGAATTTTATCAAAGATGATAACGTCAATACAAAATGCCGGAGAGCCGGAAGAAGAAAATACCGTGGAGTTAGAAAAGTATTGTAAGAAAAGTAAAGACATGGTGGAGGAGGCGGTGCGTGTATTCGAACGCGTCAAATTAAATCGTGCATGGTATAACAGGCTGTTAGAAAACCGACAGACCATTGCAGAGCAGTTAAATGCGATGGCATACATTATGCAGGACTGTGCAAAGGAAGAACGGTCACTGGATGTAGAGGAAAAAAGAAATCTTTCCGAGTTGCGTTACCGGGCAAAGGAGTATGGAATTGTAATCGATGAGATGCATCTTTATCAGACAGTGCAGGGGCATTGGAAATTGTCTGTCCGTATGCATAGTCGTTCGGGGGGCTGTATTTCTGTAAAGAATTTCCAAGGCGCAATAGGACAGGCTTTCGAAAAGGAATTACGACCGCATGCTGATTGCAAGACATTTATCACAAAAGAACCGGTAAATTTTCTTTTTTATGAAGATACGAGATATCGAAGTGTTCAGGGCATTTCTCGGCTGAAAAAAGATGGAGCTCAGATTTCCGGAGATAATTTTTCCTTTCTGGAGTTAGAAGGAGGAAGCTGCCTTATGGGGCTTTCAGATGGCATGGGTTCAGGAAGTACTGCGTGTAAGGAAAGCGAGATGGTGCTTGATTTGGTGGAACGCTTTGCCGAAGCGGGATTTACCGTGGAGACGGCAATACGCATGATGAATTCCGCGATGGTAATGAAAGGGGAAAATGACCTTTTTTCTACAGTGGACTTGTGTAATATTGATTTGTATAACGGAGAAGCGGAGTTTTATAAGATTGGTGCGGCAGCAAGCTTTATTAAGCATGGAAAGGAAGTATCCTGCTATTCTTCCGAATGCCTTCCGGTGGGAGTAGGCACAAATCCTGAGATTGAAAGACAGCAGGTTGCGCTAAAAAATGGTGATTTTGTTGTAATGGTTACGGATGGTGTGTTAGAATATTTACATGTTCCAAAGCCGGAGGAAACAATGCAGGAGATTATTGAAAGCATCGACACGAACCATCCGGGCATTCTTGTAAAAAAGATTATGGAACGAGTGATGCTTTTTACAGGTGGACGGGTTCAGGATGATATGACGATTCTTGCCACCTGCATTTGGGAGAAATAAATGTTAGATGAAGTTTTACGATTTATAAAGCAGGAGAAATTGATTGCGCCGCAGGATACCGTAATTGCAGGCGTTTCCGGGGGCGCAGATTCAGTGTGCCTCCTGCTTGTTTTAATGGAAATTGCAAAGTTGCTTCCTTTTTCATTAAAGGTGGTGCATGTGGAGCATGGAATCCGTGGAGAAGAAAGTCAGAGCGATGCTGAGTTTACAAGACAGCTTTGTCGGGAAAATAGTATTCCCTGTGAGATTTATTCTGTGGATGTGCCGGATTATGCTGGGAAAAATGGGATTGGTTTAGAGGAAGCGGCGCGGATTCTGCGCTACGATTGTTATTGTAAGGCTGCAAACAAGGAGATAACAGCTGCAATGCACCGGGAAAATACAGAAGTTTCAAATGACACAACGGAAGAAGCAAGGCAGATATCGGATGTTGGAAAAATCCATATTGCCCTTGCACATCATGCCGAGGACAACGCAGAGACGATTCTTTTTCAGATGGTGCGGGGGAGTGGATTAGATGGATTATGCGGAATGCTGCCGAAACGTGAATTGGAGTTACAAATTGACATTATTCGTCCGCTTTTAAAACAGACACGCGGAGAAATTGAAGCCTATTTGACTGAAAAAAATCAGGAATATTGTGTGGACAGTACGAATATGGATACAGAGTACAGCAGAAATAGCATCCGTCATGAAGTGCTTCCAAAGCTGAAAGACATTAATCGTCAGGCAGTACCTCACATGAATCAGTGTGCGGAACTTTTAAGAGATATGAAAGCTTATCTGGATGTACAGGTGACAGATGCCTATGAAATCTACTGCATATCAGAAAATGGCAGGCTGACCATAAGTAAAGAATTGCTGGAAGCATGTCCGAAAATTATACAAAAAGAAGTGGTTCACAGAGCAATTTGTAAGATGGCTGGTTCTGCAAAGGACATCACAGCTGTTCATGTGGAAAAGACATTGTCTTTATTTTTTCAACAGGTAGGAAGGAAAATATCATTGCCTTATCAGCTGGTTGCGCAACGTAATTATGCAGGAATTCTCTTGTTAAAAACGGATACAAAAGTTGAGACTCGGCAAGTGAATTTTTTTATCAATAAAGAAAAAATGGAGACTTTTTTGAATGGAAAGCCCTATTTCCTTGATGTGCCGGGTGGCAGATTTTGCTTTCAAGTACGCGATTTTACTGGGAAAATCCAAGAAATTTCGAAAAAGACGTGTACGAAATGCCTTGACTATGATAAAATAAAAAATGGTTTGCAAATTCGAAACAGGCAGAGTGGAGACTACCTGACACTTGATAAAGAGGGACATACAAAGCGTTTGAAGGAATATTTTATTAATGAAAAGATTCCGCTAGAGGCGAGAGAAAAGATTTTTTTGCTGGCGCAGGATTCTCATATTATTTGGGTTGTTGGAGGCAGGCTCAGTGCAGAATTTAAGATAGAAGAAAATACCAAACGAATTTTAGAGGTACGGTTTGAGGGAGGAAATTTCAATGAAAATTAAGAAGATTAATGTACATTTAACAGAAGAGCAGATTGAAGCAAGAATTGCTGAAATGGGAGCAGAAATCAGTAAAGAATTTGGTGATGAACCGGTATTCTTGATTTGTATTTTAAAGGGATCGGTATTTTTTACCTGTGAACTTGCAAAGAGAATTACTTGTCCGGTTGAAATGGATTTTATGTCTGTTTCCAGCTATGGCTCAGGAACAAGCTCCAGTGGTGTTGTAAAAATTGGCAAGGATTTAGACAACAGCATTGAAGGAAAAAATGTATTAGTTATTGAAGACATCATTGACTCTGGAAGAACCTTAAGCTATCTGTTAGAGAACTTAAAAACAAGAAATCCAAAGACATTAAAGCTTTGTACATTGTTAGACAAGCCGGATCGTCGTGTATGTGATGTTCATGTTGACTGGGTTGGATTTGAGATTCCGGACGAATTTGTGGTAGGTTATGGTCTTGATTATGATCAGAAATATAGAAATCTGCCATATATTGGATATGTTGAAATTGAAGAATAAAGGAGAAGTAAGTTGAACACAAAAAGAAATAGCTATAAGGGATTTGGATTTTATCTGGTGCTCATTTTAGCAGTCATCGGAATCTGGTATTTCTTAGATGGAACAGCATCCACCAATTCCTATACAAGAGAAGCCTTTGAGAGGGATATTTTATCCGGTACAGTGGCAAAGATTCATATTGTACAGAATAGAGAAGAGCCGACAGGAAGTGTCGTTGTTACATTTGAGGATTCGACAAAGAAGGTACTGACGGTATCTGATGTCAATGAAATACAGGAATATTTAAAAGATCAGAACCGTGCGGATTATACCATGGATGATATTCCTGCGGAAAGCTGGTTGTTAACCCTGCTTCCATATTTGATTATTTTTGCGGCAATGTTTATTTTCTTTATCATCATAACAAATCAGAACGCAGCAAATTCCGGCGGTGGCGGAAGCAAAATGATGAACTTTGGAAAAAGCCGTGCGCGACTGATGACAGAGGAAGCAAAAAAAGTTCGATTTGAAAATGTTGCAGGCCTAAAAGAAGAAAAAGAAGAGCTGGAGGAAATCGTTGATTTCTTACGGGCACCACAAAAATATACGGCACTTGGTGCAAGAATTCCAAAGGGTGTGCTTTTGGTTGGACCTCCGGGAACAGGTAAAACACTTCTTGCAAAAGCAATTGCAGGAGAAGCAGGCGTACCATTCTTTAGTATTTCCGGTTCGGACTTTGTAGAAATGTTTGTTGGTGTCGGTGCATCACGAGTAAGGGATTTATTCGAAGAAGCAAAAAGAAATGCACCATGTATCGTTTTTATTGATGAGATTGATGCAGTAGCAAGACAGCGAGGAACCGGTATGGGCGGCGGTCATGACGAACGTGAACAGACCTTAAACCAGATGTTGGTGGAAATGGACGGGTTTGGTGTCAACGAAGGAATTATTGTGTTGGCAGCAACAAACCGTGTCGATATTTTAGACCCTGCAATTATGCGTCCGGGACGTTTTGACCGTAAGGTATATGTGGGACGTCCTGATGTTGGAGGAAGAGAAGAAATTCTCGGTGTACATGCAAAGAACAAGCCATTGGGTGATGATGTAGATTTAAAACAGATTGCACAGACTACTGCCGGCTTTACCGGTGCAGATTTGGAAAATTTGTTAAATGAGGCGGCAATCGTGGCAGCTCGTGACAACCGTGCTTACATTGTACAGGATGACATTAAGAAATCCTTTGTAAAAGTGGGAATTGGTGCGGAGAAGAAAAGCAGGGTAATTTCCGAAAAAGAAAAACGAATTACTGCTTTCCATGAAGCGGGACATGCAATTTTATTCCATGTGCTTCCGGATGTGGGCCCTGTGTATTCTGTATCTATTATTCCAACCGGAGCGGGTGCAGCCGGTTATACCATGCCTTTACCGGAAAAAGATGAAATGTTTAATACCAAAGGAAAAATGATTCAGGATATTATTGTTTCCCTTGGTGGACGTATTGCAGAAGAGCTTGTGTTTGATGATATTACCACAGGCGCTTCTCAGGATATTAAGCAGGCAACTAAGATGGCAAAGGCAATGGTTACAAAATATGGTTTTTCCGAGAATATCGGATTAATCTGTTATGATGATGATGACGAAGTGTTTATCGGACGTGATTTCGGACATACAAGAAGCTACAGTGAAGGTGTGGCGTCTGCAATTGACACCGAAGTGAAACGAATTATTGATGAATGCTATGCAAAAGCAAAGGAAATTATTTTAGAGCATCGCGCAATTTTAGATTCCTGCGCAGAGCTCTTGCTTGAGAAGGAGAAAATCGGTCAGAAAGAGTTTGAAGCATTATTTGAGGCTGATTTGTGCAGTTTTTAGTTGAAAAAATATGGATTGGTAAAAAAGTGCCATACAACATGCATAAAAAAAGAAATAACTTTTTGTGAACTTTGTGCACACTTATCGTGGGGAACGTGATATTATAATACCTGTAAAAACCCCCCAATACATTATATATAGTTTTTGCTATACCCCATAGTAAAAATACCTTCTCCTAAAAAGGCGGCTGATCGACAGGCCGCCTTTTTGCTATATTTTTTTTAAGAACCTGAGGTAAAAAAACATTGCCAGGAACTTTTTATCTAAAGATAAAATTAAGATTTTGAGTGAGGGAGTATGTGCTATAATGAACGCATAGAGGAAAAAGGAGAAATTTTATGCTAGTTTGTGATTATATTGTGCAACAGATTGATGGAGATTACGCACATTTAAAGAGAGTAGATCAACCGGATGAGGAATTAAAGCTGGTGGCAAGGGCGTTGTTGCCGGAGGAAATTGTAGAAGGAAGCAGACTGCATTATGAATTGATGCAGTACACACTGGTTTAGTGTGAATAATATCCTGTGGAAAATGAAACTGTTTTATTTATGCGGAAGGCGTAAGATATATGCCGTCTGCGAAGCCGAAAAACACACAAAGTGTGTTTTTCATAATTGGTGGAAACAGTTTGGATGGCTTGCAATTGAGACAGCGGAAAGGAGAAGAATATGAGAGTAGAACATGTAGCAATGTATGTACATGACTTAGAGGGGGTAAAGAATTTTTTTGTAAGGTTTTTTGAAGCAATACCAAATGATAAATACCATAATTCACGAACGGGGCTTCAAAGCTACTTCTTGTCCTTTGAGGATGGAAGCCGCTTAGAAATTATGAATTTGCCACAAATGGCAGAGCAGAAGAAAAATCTGGCAAGAATGGGATATATTCATATCGCTTTTGAAGTGGGAAGCAGAGAAAAGGTTGATATGCTGACAGAGAGACTGTATGAAGCAGGATATGAAGTGATTAATGGCCCAAGAGTGACAGGGGATGGCTATTATGAGAGCGTGATTTTAGGACCGGAGGATAATCAGATTGAAATTATAGCATAGTGTATCACATGGGACTGGAAGATATTCCCTTGGTAAAAAGTATTCACAAGATGAATGGAATCATGTAATAATATGTAACACATTTGTAACAAATCTAAAGGAGAAAGAAGATGAAGTTCAAGAAAGCAAAAGTGTTATGTGTGATTACAGCAGTTGGTGCAATAGCTATTGCGGCATCTATGCGGGAAGATTCTATAGAAAATGTAGAAATGATGTCCCGGACAAGAGAAGTGAACGCAGCAGAAATAATAGAAACACGGGATATTTCTGAAACATTAGAAGAGGTTTCTATTACAAAAATGTTGATTCCTAATGTGGCAAGTGCCAATGGAACAAGCGAAACAGAAGAAAACGATTCGAATTCAGATACAGAAGGTAATGAGGACAAAAATCAGGATTCGAGTGATGAAGATACTAAAGAAGAAAAAGAAGAGACTTTAATTATTGCAGACGTCAACAGCTACGTGAACATTCGAAGCGTACCGGGAACAGAAGGAGAAATTCTTGGAAAGCTTTATGATGATTCTGTAGGAGAAAGGCTTGGCGAAGAAAATGGTTGGTATTACATAAAGTCAGGAAGCGTTACCGGATATGTAAAAGCAGAATATGTTTTGACGGGCGAAGCGGCAAGAACAAGGGCAGATGAAGTTGGAGAAAGACTTGCAGAGGTTAACACAACTACCTTGAAGGTTCGAAAAGAAGCCACGACTGATTCGATTGTGCTTGGACTTGTTCCGGGTGGAGATATTTTATCTGTGCTAGAAGAGAAAGAAGGCTGGGTAAAAATTTCAGTTGAAGAGGGCGATGGTTATGTGTCTGCTGACTATGTCCGACTTTATACGAAAAATGTTGAGGCGGAATCAAGAGAGGAAGAGGAAGCACGCTTAAGAAAAGAAGAAGAGGCGCGAAGGGCTGCGGAAGAAGCTGCAAGAAAGGCAATGGAGAGCCAGAAAAAACAGAACAGTTCTTCTGGAAGTTCAAATAAAACATCAAACAGTTCAAATTCTGTGGGAAGTTCAGCTTCCGGGAATTCCGGTGGTAGCAGTGGAAACAAAGGAAACTCCGGTGGAAACAGTTCAAGCGGCAGTTCAAATAGCTCCGGGGGAAGCAGTTCAAATGGAAGTGGTTCAGGAAACTCTTCAAACGGCTCTGGCAGTTCGGGTGGAAGTTCCTCAAATAGCAGCACTAGCGGAAACACTTCAAGCAGTGATTTAGGGCAGCAGATTGCAAACTATGCTTTGAAGTTTCTTGGAAATCCATATGTATATGGAGGAACAAGCCTTACGAATGGGACAGACTGTTCCGGCTTTGTGCAGAGCGTTTATAAAAATTTTGGAATTTCACTCCCAAGAACCTCCGGGGAGCAGGGAGCATCAGGAAGTGCAGTGGATGGCGTGAAAAATGCGAAACCGGGTGATTTGGTATGGTATTCAGGACACATCGGAATCTATATTGGAAACGAACAGATTGTTCATGCAAGTAATTCTAAGGTTGGAATTATTACATCTAATGTATACTACAGAAAAATCTTAGGCATTCGCCGAATCGTATAGAAAATGTAAATTTGCAGAAAGCATTCTTTCTTTATAATTATAAGAAGGAATGCTTTTTGGTTTTAGGAGTCGGTTGGCCTTTGATTCATTTTTTATTATTTGTGCCGATATAAAGAAGGAATGGATTCATATTTTGTAGTAGTTTCATGGAGGAAATGAGCTATGGGTACAATTATAAATGGCGTGGGAGTGGGCACGTCTGCAAATTTTGCAGGTGCATCACTTACAATAAAAAATACAAATAATGCGATGGCAAGGATGCAGAGTATGCGTCGGCAGAGCAGTAGCCGGGCAAAGAAAAAGTTAAATTATAATTCAAAAGAGATTTCGTCACAGCTTTTACGTGCGAGCAAATCCAGAAATGCTTCCATGATTTTAGCACGCGCAAAAAGCAAAGTCAGCGTGCTGCAGCGCTGCCTCGGAACAGGACAGTATAATGACAGTGAAGTAAGAACTGCCATAGCCCATGCAAACCGCATGGTAAAATGTGCCAAGATGAAGGTTCAGAATTTAAAAGAAGAGGAACGCTTAAAAAAGCAGTATGAAAATGAACACACAAATAAAGAACACCAGCAGAAGAATGAGATAAAACGACGTGTCAGTCAGAAAGAGCGTGACATAAAAACAAAGGCGGTGCTGGACGAAACGCAGCAGGTATTAAAGGAAAAAGCAATGCGTCAGGAGATTTTGCGAAAGAAGAGACTGCATCGCAATGCGGAGCGTGGAAAAATAAGCGAAGCAGATATGAAATATTTAGAAGAGCAGATGAATGAACGCAGACGTACCTGTACAAATACCTGTGGAGTGTCATTGGAATTAAGCACTCAGGCAGTTGGGCTTAGTGAGCTGCAGTTAAGTGAGCATGCATTAGAATTGTTAGAAAATCAAGTGGAGCAGGAAGTAGCACTTGAGATGGGGAATATAGATGCTTCCACGACTGTGGCAATGGGAGCGGATATGTCAGCAGCTTCATCAACAGCCGGCAGTGCAGTGTCGAGTGTAGATATTTCGATATAAATGCCGGCAGTGATTAATATAAGGAGGAATGAGTATGAACTTGACAATTCAGGCAAATGCATCAAAGAATACAGAAGAAAATACATTTTTTGCAAATAAAAACACAGCAGCACAGAAGGGAAAAACCAGTTTTTTTGCAGGCGATACTAATCTTGCAAATGACCCGGTTGCACAGAAACGTAAAGAAGCGCAGGAAAAAGCATGGAAGGTTGTAAAACAGGCATGGGATAATGACAACGAAGTTGATAAAAGTATTCAGGCAAGAAAAGACCACTATGCAGAATTGGAGAAGCTGCGTGAGGAAAACACAAGGGAGCTTTCTGACATTCATGATGAAGAAGTGGTATTAAAAGAAACATATGGAGTGGCAGATGACTCAGAAGAACAGAAGGATTTAGAACTTCTGAAAAAACGTCAGAACATACAGAAGCGGGTAACAAATGAAATGCTTACCGAGGACGAACAGGCACGGCTGGAGGAAATTGATAAAAGAGGTCTTACGGAATATCAGGAGCGTGCATTGGATTTAAATGAAAGGGCGGGAGTACTGCAAAAAGAAATAACTGATTATAATAGACGGATGCGTGACGATGTCAGTGACATTAAACGAATTGCAATTGAGCGTTTGAAATCAAATCCGATGGTAGATGCCACAAAGGCGGCAGAGGATATAAAGGAAGCTTATAATCAGGAAATCATTGGCATGTTGATGCAGGAAGCAAAAGAACATGTGGAAGAGAAGCTGGAGGAAGTAGAAGAGGCAGCCAAGGAAAAGGCAGAAGAAAAAGAAGAAGAGGAAGAACAGTTAGAAGATATTCGTGAAATCAGGGCTTTGCAGGAAGCTGTAATTGAAGGAACAAAGGAAGCGATAGAGCGTGCTAAGGTCCAAGAACGCCGTAACGATGCACCGGATATTGAGATTACGGACATTATTGAACTGACAAAACCAAACAAGCAATCCAACGAAGTGAAACAGAGTCTTGATGACATAAAAAGCAGCATGAATGTCTTAGAGGCAGACTTGAAAGGTATTAAGATAGATGAAGAAGTATAAAAACACGATACGTGGAAAGTTTCAAAGCAGAAAAAACCGTTTTATTGCGCAGGTTTACATAAATGATGTATTAGAAACGGTGCACGTAAAAAATACCGGAAGATGTAAGGAACTTTTGCTTCCGGGAGTGGAGGTTGTTCTAGAGATTTCCGATAATCCAAATCGCAAAACAAAGTATGATTTGATTGCCGTATATAAGGAAGGCTTAGGATGGGTAAATGTTGACAGTCAGGCACCGAATGAGGTTGTGAGAGACTGGCTTATAAAGCAGGATTATACGCTTGTAAAACCTGAATATACCTATGGGGATTCCAGAGTGGACTTCTATATGGAAAAAGGAACAGAGAAATATTTAATGGAAGTAAAAGGCTGTACGCTTGAAGTGGATGGAATCGGTTATTTTCCGGATGCACCGACAGAGCGGGGCATTAAGCACCTGCGGGAACTTATAGGCGCAGTAAAAAAAGGGTATCAGTGCAGCATCGCCTTCGTGATACAAATGGAAGGAGTTTTTGAAGTACGGGCGAATATGACAATGCACCCTGAATTTGGATTAATGTTGGAGGAAGCAAAGGCTGCCGGAGTGCAGATATTATTTTTGTGTTGCCGGGTGACTGAGGATACATTAGAAGTAATTCAGGTAAATAAAGCAGGATAGGTATTGCTTTATAAAAAAAGATTGAAGAAAAATAAAAAAATATAAAATCACATCTTGCATATTAAAAAACCATATGCTATAATCAATCCTTGTCAGGACATTTGTGCTGACAAGGAAATGGGCAGATTCCCGAGTGGCCAAAGGGGACAGACTGTAAATCTGCTGCAAATTGCTTCGGTGGTTCGAATCCACCTCTGCCCATTCATCTTTTTATAAGATATGCCGGCGTGGCGGAACTGGCAGACGCGCAGGACTTAAAATCCTGTTGTGGTGACACAGTACCGGTTCGATTCCGGTCGCCGGCATTTGAAAGTGTTCGAGACATTCTATTTTATGATGTTTCGGGCATTTTTTGCTTTATAGGATTAGGGTGTCAAAAGGTCTGTGCAATTTGCCGGTATAAGTGAAAAGACAGACCTTTTGCCACCCTAATCTTTATAGGAAAGTGCTCGTACGTGGTGTATGACGGAGGAAAACGCGAAGCGTTTTTTGAAGCGTCGCGCGGCGACCCATTGTTCTATGATAGAAAATTGCCCATATGTAACAAAAACAGCAGTACGATTTTGAAATCTTACTGCTGTTTTTGTTTGCGCAGAAGCTATTTGGGGCTGTCTGCGAATCTGAGAAACTAAAAAAGAGTGTTTCTTGGAGTTCTAAATATAATTAGTAATTTATAGTTCTTCTTTTTTCTTAATCGGAGCTTCATATCTGGCGGTAGATTCACGAACGATCAAGGAAGCGCGAATCTGTGTACGGCAGATTGGAATATGGTGTACTAACGAATTTAAAATAACGTAAGCACATTTTCCGAGCTCGGAGAGTTCCTGACGGATGGTCGTAAGTGGAGGTTCTAACATAGAAGAGAGTGGAATATCGTCAAATCCGACAACACTAATATCTTCTGGAACGCGGAAACCACGAAGTTTACATTCTGCAATAACACCCGAAGCAATTAAGTCATTACCGCAGATAATTGCGGTAGCACCAGCACCGAGAAATGTTGGCACATGATATTTTGCACTGTCTGCAACATAATAGCCGTAAGCAGTCAGCTCTTTTACAATTTCAAGACCATGAGCACGCATACTCTCGTAATAAGCAGCCTGACGTTCTTCTGAAACCATAGAGTGAAGGGAACCATTTAAAAATGCAATTCGTTTATGACCTAATGTGTAGAGGTGGTCAATTGCGGTATCAATTCCCTCGTAGTTATCTGTTCCAATATAAGCAACATTAGGATTCTTCTTAATATAGTTATCAAATAAAACAGTAGGCATGGTAGTAGTCTCTAACTGTTTCATCCATTCATCATGAAGTGCGAAACCAATCAAAAATGCGCCACAGAATCCATTTTTTAACATATAAGTATCATATTTTTCGGCAAGCTGAAATGCAGGATTGACCGGAATGACTGAAACATCCCATTTGTGGCGGAATGCATTCTGTTTGAAACCGAGAATAATTTCGTAACCAAACTGATTGCTTGTTTCGTAATCCATATTTTCAACAAAAACGGCCAGCTTTCGGTTTTCCACCTTCTTGGAACGTTTTGTAGAATATCCCATTTCTACGGCAGTGTCTAATACCATCTGTCGTAAATCTTCACTAATATCACTTGCGCCATTCAATCCTTTGGACACGGTGCTGACGGATACACCAAGGCGGTTTGCTATATCTTTAATGGTAGCCAAAACAATACCTCTTTTCTTGTGTTTTTTTATTTAGTATAACGGAGAAATTTTCCATTTACAAGTGTTCTAACGTAACGAAGTAAAAAAGTTTCGAAAATAGTAAAGGATTTAGTCGTCATTTTGAACAAAAAAAGCACAAAAAAAACGTGAAAAACGGCAAAAACGATGCTGAAACTAGCAAATTCGTTGACAAAAACGTTTTCATGAACTAAAATTATCACAGATACGAAAAATTGCGAAATAAATAACAAAATTTTGGAAGATGTTCCAAAAATGTATTGGGGGAAGAAATTTGGAGGCAAAAGAACTGACCAGAGGTGCAGGGATTTTGCTGGCAATATCAAGCTTACCATCCTCATATGGAATCGGTACTTTAGGAGATGCCGCATTTCAGTTTGTGGATTTGCTTGTGGATTTGAAACAGAGATATTGGCAGGTACTGCCGATTGGACCAACTAGCTTTGGTGATAGTCCATATCAGTCGTATTCAGCTTTTGCCGGCAATCCATATCTGATAGATCTGGATAATTTGGTGAAAGAGGGATTACTGCAGGAGACTGAGATTCGCAGCTTTAATTGGGGAAATGATGAAGCAGATATTGATTATGCCATGATTTATGAAAACCGATTCAAGGTACTTCAGATGGCATATAAGAGGTTTTCGACCGAGAAGAAAGAATTTATTTCTTTTTGTGAGATGACAGATTCCTGGTTGGATGATTATTCCTTTTACGATGCATTAAAGAGATATTTCGGTGACAGGGAATGGCAGAGTTGGGATAAGGCGTTGCGTGACCGTGAACCGGAGGCAATGAAGGAATATCGGGAAATCTTACATAACGAGATTATGTTTTGCAAGTTTTGTCAGTATGAATTTTATAAACAGTGGACAGCACTGAAGGCTTATGCGAACAATAGAGGTGTACAGATAATTGGAGACATTCCATTTTACATCGCTTTAGACAGCGCAGATGTTTGGGCGAAGCGGGAGTACTTCTTATTAGAAAAGGATGGAACACAAAAGATTGTTGCAGGAGCAGCACCGGATGCATTTAGCGAGGACGGACAGAAATGGGGCAATCCTATTTATGATTGGAATCGAATGGAAGCTGACAACTTTTTTTGGTGGCAGCAGAGAATGCGGCAAAGTGCAGAACTGTATGATGTAATCAGACTTGATTACTTTACCGGAATTGTCCGTTATTATTCTGTAGCAGTAGATGCAATAGATGCTAAAAATGGGAAATGGACAAAAGGACCTGGGAAAAAATTAACAGATGTCATGGAAGAAGCTGTTGGAGACACACATATCATTGTTGAGGATGTTGGACCAAAGACACAGATTGCCGGTGTGAAGAAATTGGTAAAGAAAACCGGATGGCCTGGAATCAAGATTTTGATGTTTGCATTTGATGATGATACGGCGAATGAGAATCTTCCGCATAACTATCCGGATGGAAATATGGTGGTATATGCAGGAACACATGACAATGAGACGATTGTTGGATATTTCAGGGATAGGTCAGATTTTGAACTGGCGTATTTGTATGAATACCTGAATATTAAATATAAAGAAGATATACCGGATGCTTTAATCCGGGCAGCATACGCAAGTATTGCAGATGTTGCAATTATTCAGATGCAGGATTTAATGAAGCTTGGAAATGAAGCGAGAATGAATGCACCAAGCACCGTTGGAAGAAACTGGCGCTGGCGAATCGGGAAGGATACCTTGAGTGAAGAAAGAAGAACCTGGATTCGCACCCTGGCTACGGTATACCGTCGCTAAATACATAATTTTATGATATAGAGTGCATAAAGCATTTTATATAAAGCTTTTTTATTTAAGAAGGAGAGGAAAAACGATGAAAAAGAAAGCATTATCATTATTACTCGTTGCTGCAATGACAGCTACTATGGTAGGTTGTGGTGAAAAAGCAGCAGACAACAACACAGAAGCAGCAAACAACAACACAGAAGCTGCAAACACAGAGGCAGTTGCTGGAACAGAAGAAGAAGCACCGGCAGCAGATGCAGCAGCAGACGAAGAAGCTTGGAGCGGAACAATCACAGTATGGAGCCCACAGGAAGATCAGGATACAGGCTGGTTAGCAGCACAGTGTGAAGCTTTCAGTGCAGCACATCCAAACTGGGATATTACATTTGAATATGGCGTTTGCCCAGAAGGTGAAGCAAAAGCTAATGTTACAACAGACGTTGAAGCAGCAGCAGATGTATACATGTTAGCAAACGACAACATTCCTGACTTAGTAGCAGCTAACGCATTAGCAGAACTTGGTGGAAACTACCTTGATTATGTTACAACAACAAACTCTGATTCAATCACAGCTTCTGTAACATACAATGACTCAGTAGTAGCATTCCCATTCACATCTAATACATGGTTTATGTACTATGATAAGAGTGTATTCTCTGAAGAAGATGTACAGAGCTTAGAGACAATGTTAGAAAAAGGAAAAGTATCTTTCCCATTAACAAACTCTTGGTATATTGCAGCTTTCTATGCAGCTAATGGTTGTACATTATATGGTGACGGAACAGACGAAGCAGCTGGTATCGACTTCGGTGGCGATAAAGCAGCAGACGTTACAAAATACTTAGTAGATTTAGCAGCTAATGCAAACTTCATCAACGATGCTGATGGAGCTGGTATCGCAGGTTTACGTGAAGGTACAGTAAACGCTATGTTCTCCGGTACATGGGATGCAGCAGCAGTTCAGGAAGCTCTTGGCGATAACATGGGTGTTGCAGCTCTTCCTACAGTAAGCATCAACGGAAACGTTGGAGCATTAAAATCCTTCATGGGATCTAAAGCAATTGGTGTTAATCCAAACGCAGACAATATGCAGATTGCTATGTCTTTAGCAGCTTACCTTGCAAGCGAAGAAGCTCAGACAGCTCATTATGAATTAAGAAACGTTCTTCCAACAAACGTTAACATTTCTCTTCCAGATGATGCAATTGCAACAGCTGTAACAAAAGTTATGACAGATACATCTATCATGCAGCCATTAGTTTCTTCTATGGGTAACTACTGGTCACCAGCTGAAAACATGGGTAAAGCTATCGTTGCAGGTGAAGTAACAGCTGATAACGCAGCAGAGAAGACAGAAGAAATGAACACAGCTATGAACACAGACGTAGCTCAGTAGGAATTACTGTTTACTATTGTTCCTTCTATAAAAAATTAATAGATATTGCCAAAAATGGCAGAAGACTCCAGGATGCCAGTCAGACATCCTGGTGTCTTTGTTATCTTATATAGATACATGATTTTATTGGTTTTAGTATATGAAAAGTTATCTGCAGAATAAATAGATAAGAGCCCCAAAAGGCTATACAGGGATAACATCTGTAAGAAGAAATAAGGAGGCCCCGATGAAGAAGGCTGATACAAAAAAGAAAGTGAAAAAAGGGAAAGAATTCGCTAGTCCTTATACTGTAACAAACGCAGTAAAAAAAGGCGATATATTTACAAGATTGTCGATGCTGGTTATGGGCCTTGGAAACATTGTACATAAGCAGTTTGTAAAAGGAATTATGTTCCTTGCAATTGAGGCTTTATATATCTGGTTTATGATAAAGTCCGGGATTTATAATTTATCCATGCTTCCATCTTTAGGTTGGAGAGAACAGGAAAAAGTATGGAATGAGGCGAAGAGTATTTATGAATATGTGGCAGGAGATCAGTCATTAATTCTGCTGCTATATGGTATTGCAACCATTTGCATTACATTATTATTCATTCTCGTATGGAGAGAAGCAGTAAAGAGTGCTTATTATGCGCAAGATTTAGCAAAGAACGGTAAGCATCTGAACACATTTAAAGAAGACATCAAGAGTTTGTTCAATCAAAATTTACATAAATTATTATTGGCATTGCCAATTACGGGTGTTTTGGTTTTTACAGTTCTGCCATTGATTTTTATGATTACTATGGCGTTTACTAACTATAGTAAAGTAGATGATCATTTAATTCTTTTTGACTGGGTAGGACTTGCAAATTTCAAAAAGATTTTAAACTTTGGTGATGGCATCGGACGACAGTTCTATTCTGTATTAGGATGGACTTTAATCTGGGCAGTATTTGCAACATTCTTAAACTATATTTTCGGTATGATTCTTGCAATTGTAATTAACCGAAAAGAAACAAAAGGAAAAGCATTTTGGAGATTCTGTTTCGTACTGTCTATTGCTGTTCCACAGTTCGTTTCATTATTAATTATGAGAAGTATGTTACAGACAACAGGTATTATTAATACATTACTTCTGAAGTATGGATTAATCGATATGGCATTGCCATTCTTCTCAAATGCAACATGGGCAAGAGCAACTGTAATCATTATCAACTTATGGGTAGGTATCCCATATACAATACTTCAGGTAACCGGTATTTTACAGAATATCCCGGGAGAACTTTACGAAGCAGCTAAGATTGACGGAGCAAATGCGTTCCAGACATTCTTTAAGATTACATTACCATATATGTTATTCGTAATGTCACCTTATCTGATTACCTCATTTACAGGTAACGTAAATAACTTTAACGTTATCTTCCTGTTATCAGGCGGTAACCCAACAGGTGTCGGTGATACAGCAGGAAAGACGGACCTTCTTGTTACCTGGTTGTATAAGCTTACAATTGATAAGAACTACTACAACCTCGGTGCAGTTATTGGTATTATGACATTTATTGTACTTGCAATTGTTGCATTACTGACTTATCGTAATACCGCATCCTATAAAGATGAGGAGGGATTCATGTAATGAGTAAGAAAAGTAATAAACCAATGACAGCAGCAAGAGCTCGTAAGTTAGTTGGAAATATATTTGTACATTTGATATTAGCAATTCTTGCTTTTATCTGGGTATTACCAATTTTCTGGGTAATCCTTACAAGTTTTAGAGCGGAAAAGGGTTCTTATGTAACAACATTTTTCCCAAAAAGCTATACATTTGATAACTATATCAAATTGTTTACAGACACAAGTATTTTGAACTTCCCAAGAATGTTCTTAAATACATTCTTAATTGCTTGTTGCGTATGTATTATATCAACAATCTTTGTGCTTTCCGTAGCATTCTGTATGTCAAGACTGCGTTTTAAAATAAGAAAGCCTATTATGAATGTAACAATGATTTTGGGATTATTCCCGGGATTTATGTCAATGATCGCGGTATACTATATTTTAAAGGTATTCGGATTAACAGAAGGAAGTTTGATTCCTTTGGCATTGATTATCGTATTCTCTGCAGGTTCCGGTACAGGATTCTATGTAGCTAAAGGATTCTTTGATACAATTCCAAAGTCCTTAGACGAAGCTGCAATTATTGATGGTGCTACAAGATGGCAGATTTTCACAAAAGTGACTGTGCCACTGAGTAAGCCAATCATTGTATACACAATTTTAACATCTTTCATGGGACCATGGCTTGACTTCATCTTTGCGAAGGTTATCTGCCGTGCGGATGCGCAGTATTATACTGTTTCCATCGGTTTGTGGAAAATGTTAGAAAAAGAATATATTGACAGCTGGTATACCTGCTTTGCAGCCGGAGCGGTTGTAGTATCTATTCCAATTGCAATCCTCTTCCTGAAAACACAGAAATTCTATGTTGATGGAATGGGTGGAGCTGTTAAAGGCTAATATTTGTACAATCAAATATAAAATGAAAATATCCTGTCATACAAACGGCAGGATATTTTCATTTAAGCGGAAGAGACAAGTCGTGTCCCGCCCTAGAATTTGAGAAACTCCTAAAACGTGATTCCCATGATTTGCGGAAATTAGTTTGAATTATTAAATGTATTGGAAAGGAAGCTTGATTATGAAAAAAAGAATTTTATCAGCAATGCTCGTAGGTTGTATGCTTACAGGCTGTTTTGTCACAGGCTGTGGCGGTGGAAATAATGAAAATACAGAAAGTAGTGCAGCTGCAAATACAGAGGCATCTGCTGGAACAGAAGCAGATACAACAGTAACAGAAGGCACAGAAACAGTGTCTGACAGCGACGTGACAGCATTGACACTGATGCAGGAATACAATAGCGGCGAGCTGAATGTTTTAGATGATAATTACCGCACTTACTATGAGATTTTTGTATACAGCTTTTATGATAGTGATGGGGACGGTATCGGTGATTTGAATGGTGTAACAGAGAAGTTAGATTATCTTAATGATGGTGACGACTCTACAGATACAGATTTAGGTATTAATGGAATCTGGCTGATGCCAATTATGCCATCAACTACCTATCACAAGTATGATGTAACAGATTATTATGACATTGATCCGGAATATGGTACACTGGATGATTTTAAGGTGTTTATGGATGCCTGCCATGAGCGCGGAATTAACGTTACCATTGACTTGGTTATGAATCACAGCTCTTCCCAGCATGAGTGGTTCCAGACAGCTTACAAGTACATCCAGAGCCTTCCGGAAGGAGCTGAGCCGGATGTCAATGAGTGCCCATATGTAGACTACTATCATTTTTCTAAGGAAAAAGCCAGTGGATGGTATGAAGTAAGCGGAACAGAATGGTATTATGAAGCACAGTTCTGGAGTGGAATGCCTGACTTAAATCTTGCAAATGAAGCGGTTCGTGCAGAGTTTGAAGCAATTGTTGATTTCTGGTTAGAGCTTGGTGTAGATGATTTCCGATTAGATGCGGCAAAAGAGTATTATTCAGGTGCAGATGAGAAAAATATTGAGGTACTGACCTGGTTTAATGATATGGTAAAATCCAAAAAAGAGGATGCATTCATCGTTGCAGAAGTATGGAATGACATGTCAATTTATTCGAAATATTATGCAAGTGGTGTGAGCTGTTTTGATTTTTCTTTTGCGGATAGTACCGGAGTTATTGCAAATGTTATCAAACGTGCAGGGGGTGCAGATGCATCTACTTACGGAACAAAGATAATGGCAGTACAGGATGCCCTTGCAGCACAGAATCCGGACTATATTGATTCGCCATTCTACACAAACCATGATTTAGCACGTGGTGCCGGTTACTATTCAGGAGATTACAGTGAAAATCAGACAAAAATGGGACAGGCGATGAACCTTTTAATGTCCGGTAGTGCATTTTTATACTATGGCGAAGAGCTTGGAATGAAGGGAGCAGGAAAAGATGAAAACAAACGTGCTCCGATGTACTGGTCTATGGATAATACCGGAGAAGGTATGTGTGCCGGTCCGAAGGATATGGATAATGTAAAAATGAAATACGAAAGCTTTGCAGAACAGCAGAAAGATGGTAATTCCATTTACAATTTTGTAAAACAGACGATTGCGTTAAGAAATCAGTATCTGGCTATTTCTCATGGTACAGCTGTTATGGAAGGTGCATTATCAGATGAAAATATTTGTGTACTTCGTAAAACTTACGAAGATGAAGAAGTTATTCTTGTCTTTAATATTTCTGAGACAGCTCAGACAGTAGATGTATCTGCTATTGGTGAAAATCTTTCTATCGGTGGCGTACTTCTTACAGGAACAGAAGCAGCTGCATTGGACGGAACAACTCTTTCAATGCCGGCGTATTCTGTAGTAGTTTTAAAGTAAGAGGATTATATTTTTAAGTGGATATTAATCTCTAAATAACATATAAAAGCCCTCTATGTGGAGAGTCCAAAAAGTCAGACAGTAAAGTCTAACGATTGGAGCTATTTCACATAGAGGGCTTTCTTATAAATTTTCGGGTGTCAAAAGGTCTGTGCAATTTGCCAGTATAATTGAAAAGACAGACCTTTTGACACCCGAATCCTATAAATTAAAAAAAGAATCAAGGTCATAAACCTTGATTCTTGAGAGCGGGTGATGGGAATCGAACCCACGTATCCAGCTTGGAAGGCTGGTGTTCTACCATTGAACTACACCCGCAAATTATTGATTTAAATGCCCAGTTCCGGAATCGAACCAGAGACACGAGGATTTTCAGTCCTCTGCTCTACCAACTGAGCTAACTGGGCAAATGCTGTTGCTCACAACAGAAATTATTTTAACGCATAGTTATACACTTTGTCAAGTGAAAATGTAAAAAAATTAGCAGGAAATTTGTTGAGAATATTTATTTTGTAAACAGGAAACTCCAGACTATCAGATTGGTAGTCTGGAGTTTGACGCTGTAAATCAAAATCTGTTAGATATATGGAAGTATCCTAGATATACGGCAGGATATCTTGTGCATAGCAGCGCAGTGTCTCTCCGACACTCCATGCCTGTGCATAGCAGCCACGTGGATTGTGAGGCGCATCGCCATCAAAAATTTCAGAGATAGAACCAATACAGCCATTATCAACCAGATGCGCTTTTACCGGCTTTAACATCTTAAGGGCAGCATCTACGCTTTCCTTGGAGTGGTCATTTACTTTTAAGTAAGCAGAAATGAATCCACCTAAAAGGAAGCCCCAGGCAGTTCCCTGATGGTAAGCTTCATCACGTTTGGCAAGTGCACCACAGTAAATCGGATGATAATCTGAGTGGTCACGGGAAAGAGAACGAAGTCCGCAACCCACATAAAGTTCACGTTCTACAAAGTCAACAATCATTGCCTCCTGCTCTTTAGAAAGCATGGTAAATGGCAAGGATACCGCATAAATCTGATTTGGACGAAGGTGATCATCCTCATCACCGTCGATAACGTCAAATAAGCATTTGTGTTCTTCATCCCAGAATTTTTCGCAGAAAGAAGCCTTTACTTTTTCTGAAAGGGCGGTATAGGAAGAAGCATCATCTCCATAGTGATTAGAAAGCATCTCTAATACTTTTAACGCGTTGTACCAGAGTGCGTTGATTTCTACCGGTTTTCCATGACGTGGAGTTGCCACCCAGTCGCCAACGCGTACATCCATCCAGGTAATCTGGTCAAGTCCGCTTCCGGCATGGATTAAGCCGTCGTCTTCCATATAAATGCTAAAATCCGTACCCTTTTTATAGGCATCTGCAATTTCTTTTAAGTGAGGATAAATATTTTCCTGAACAAATTTGTAAGAATCCTCGGCAGAATAATATTGTAAATATTCATAAACTGCATAAAAATACCAAAGTGACGCATCTACTGTATTATAAAGCGGTGGTGTATTGTCATCCGGGAACATGTTTGGAACAATACCATTTTTAATATATTTTGAAAATGTAAGCAGGATTTCTTCTGCTTCGGTGCGTCGTCCGCAGCAAAGGGTTAAACCGGTAAAGGCAATCATTGTATCCCGTCCCCAGTCTGTAAACCAAGGAAGTCCTGCAAGAACTGTTTTCATACCGGTAGACAGACGGTGTGTTAAAAACTGGTCGGATGCAAGCACAAGCTGATTCGCAAATGCATCTGTATAGCCTGCCGTTGCATAAAGGGAGTCAGTGTAGACTGCCTGTGCATCTAAAAGTTTAAATGCTGTGTCAGCAGTAATTTCTGCTGGAATTGCAGAAGTCTTCTGACAGGACATCATAGAAGCATCGTCAGAAACAACCTTGCAGACAACAGAAACTTTTTTTGTTTCGCCTGCAGCAACTGCGATATTTACGTCTACCGGAGTATAGTGGCAGTCAAGTCCCGGTGTTTCTAAGTCGACCTCAATTTGAAGCTGCATATCAATGTCATAAGTTTCTTTACGGGAAACAAAGTTTCCTTCGCTAATCTGGAATTGAATTGCCAGATTCTTGCGGCTTTCCGGAATTAAGGTATAAGTGAAAC